>ERZ1673695.32-NODE-32-length-250514-cov-113.985958_pt1 | contig 250514 bp, 255 predicted proteins | sample MGYA00580225_ERZ1673695 | MGnify/ENA primary metagenome ERZ1673695 (study PRJEB41218, sample SAMN15661739) | gut metagenome | host: Homo sapiens | place: Canada: London | collected 2015-08-20/2019-03-30 | study: EMG produced TPA metagenomics assembly of...
GTCTACAGGCGATCTTCGCTTCCCAGGCCCGGCAAGCGCTGCGCCGGAGGGCAATCTATCGGCGCCATACCCGCCATTTCGCCGGGTGGCGGCTACGCCTTACCCGGTCAGGGGTTCGTGCGGCCTGTCACTCATTTACCCATTTGCGCGACTGAAACTGCCGGTGCTGGCGGCCTCAAAATCGCTGAGACGTTCCCGGAAGGCCGGGGCAGCCCGCATGGATGCGGGCTGAGGGCCGTGTTTTGCAGGGACGCTGCCTCGGCCCGACCCGCAGCCTGCAGGGATAAGTCGAAGGGACCGCGCAGCGGCGATTTTGCTGGCCGGAGCCCGGGGGTACAGGGGGCGGCGGCGACTGGCCGCCCCCTGTGCGCTCCCTGCGCCATACGAAACATAACGCAGAAGATCAACCGGGAGCGCAATCTGCCCGGAATTAACATAGAAGTTGTAGCCCTGCCAAACGTTGTGGTCCTGCCAAACATAGTGCGAACAGGGACATTTCCGGTTGGGCCGCCATTTCGCCGGGTGGCGGCTACGCCTTACCCGGCCTACGGGGTCTACAGGCGATCTTCGCTTCCCAGGCCCGGCAAGCGCTGCGCCGGAGGGCAATTTATCGGCGCCGTACCCGGCCTACAACGACTGCCGGGCAATCCGACTCGGACGACGACTCAACCCTGCGCGGCGTCGATGTCGTCAAACACCTGCTGCGCCAGATGCATCGTGGCATTGGCCGCCGGCAGCCCGCAGTACAGCGCAGAGTGCATGATCAGCTCTTTCAGCTCATCGCGGGTCACCCCGTTGTTAAACGACGCGCGCAGATGCATCTTCAGCTCCGCCTCGCGATTGAGAGCGATCAGCATGGCAATAGTGATCATGCTGCGGGTATGGTGATCGAGCCCCGGACGCGTCCAGGTCTCGCCCCAGGCATAGCGGGTAATAAAGTCCTGAAACTCATCATTCAACGGCGTCAGATGCTGCAGCGTACGGTCGACGTGGGCGTCGCCCAATACTTTGCGCCGTACCGCCATCCCGTCCTGATAGCGCTGTTTATCATCCATGGCGTTCCCCCTGGAAAAAGCTCAGCAGCGCCGAAGTAAAGCTTTTCGGCGCCTCAATGTTAGACAGATGCGATGCCGCCAGAACCACCACCTCGGAGGCGGGGATCTGCTGCTGCAGGAAATGAGCGTCACCGACCGTGGTGACAGGGTCACTTTCCCCGGCGATGATTAGCGTCGGCAGCGGGATCTGCCCCACTTCGCCCCGCAGGTCGGCGGCGGCCAGCGCCTCACAGCAGGCGGCATAGCCTTCAGCATCGGTATGGGTCAGCTGGTGACAAAGCGCCTCGACCACCTCCGGCGCCTTCTGGCGAAACGCGTGGGTAAACCAGCGGTCTGCCGCTCCGGCGGCCACCACCGCCATCCCCTCCTGACGTACGGCCCGCGCCCGCGACAGCCAGCTGGCCTGATCGCCAATGCGCGCCGCGGTGTTGGCGACCGCCAGACCATGAAAACGCTCCGGCGCAAAGCGTCCCAGCCACAGGCCGGTCAGACCGCCCATCGAGATCCCGCAGAACCAGGCGCGGTCGATATTCAGGTGATCGAGCAGCGCAATCACATCCTCCCCCAACTGGGCGAGGGTTACTTTGCCATTTTTTGTCGTTTTACCGTGGCCGTGCGTGTCGTAGCTCAGCACCCGGAAATGGGCGGTTAACGCCTCGATCTGCGGCTGCCACATCGCCCGGGTGGTGCCCAGCGAATTGGAGAGGACGATAACCGGCGCGCCATCCGGCCCGTCGAGTTGATAATCAAGATTCATCACGTTGCTCCTGATAACGCGCCAGCACCTGGCGCACAAAGCGTTCGGCGCTGCCGGTCGCCGTTGCCGGGTCCAGCAGCGTGGTTAAGCGTTCACGAGAGAGATACTGACTGACCTGTGGGTCAGCCGCGAGCAGATCGACCAGCGGGTAGTGACGGTCCAGCGCCTGGCGGCACAGCGCTTCGATGTGATGATGCGCCTCGGCTTTGCCAATGAATTCCGCCAGCGCCAGAGTCACCGCCTCAGCCATAATCAGCCCGTGGGTGATATCGAGATCGGCGCGCATTTTCTGCGGGAAAACCTGCATGTCGCGCACCAGCGCCTCGCTTTGCGCCAACGCCCCGCCCACCAGGGTAATTAGCTCCGGCAGGGTCTCCCACTCCGCCTGCCAGCCGCCCAGCGCCCGCTCATGCTGCTGGAGTTGGCTGGCGTAGAGCGTCGCCATCAGCCCCGGCGTACGCTGGGCGGCGGTCAGGATCGCCGCGCAGGCCACCGGATTGCGCTTATGCGGCATCGTCGACGAACCGCCGCGACCTTCCGCCACCGGCTCGCCCACCTCAGCCACTTCAGTCTGCATCAGCAGGGAAAAGTCGTTAGCGAATTTCCCCAGCGTGCCGCAGACGCCGGCGAACCAGGCGCCCGCCTCCAGCAGCCGATCGCGCTGGCTGTGCCACGGAGTATCCGGCAGCGACAGCCCGAGGATCTGCGCCAGCGCCAGGCCAACCGCCGGCCCTTTCTCTTTTAGCGCGTCCAGAGTGCCCGCGGCGCCGCCAAACTGCAGCGCCAGCAGCCGCGGACGCATCTCGCGCAGCCGCTGCTGCCAGCGCAGGAGCGCGTCGAGGGTGCCCGCCAGCTTCAGGCCAAAGGTCACCGGCAGCGCGTGCTGCATCCAGGTCCGGCCCGGCATCACGGTATCGCGATAACGATCCGCCTGGAGAGCCAGGGCCGCCAACAGCTGCTCAAGCAGAGTCTCAGCGGCATCCAGCGCCCCGCGCAGCTGGAGCACCAGTCCGGTGTCGATGGCGTCCTGGCTGGTAGCGCCCCAGTGAACGTAGCGCGCAGCCTCAGGATCTTGCGCTTTTACCTGCGCCGTCAGCTGTTTCACCAGCGGGATGGCCAGATTACCGGCTCCCACCGCCGCCTCGCCCAGCGCGGCAAAATCGATGGCCTCGTGGCGGCAGGCCGCCACAATTGGCCCGACCGCTTCCGGCGGCACCATCCCGCAGGCGGCCTGCGCTTGCGCCAGCGCCGCTTCAAAATCCAGCATGCCCTGCACCCGCTGCGCGTCGCTGAACCAGTCGGTTAGCGGACTGCTGCGCAGCATCGGGGTCAACAAACTCATTCTGGCTCCTTAAACACGTTCAATAATCAGGGCGATCCCCTGTCCGACGCCGATGCACATGGTGCACAGGGCGTAACGACCGCCGGTCCGTTTCAGCTGATAAGCCGCGGTCATCGCCAGCCGGCCGCCGGAGGCGCCGAGCGGGTGGCCCAGCGCAATCGCCCCGCCGTTAGGGTTCACGTGGGCGGCATCGTCCGGTAAGCCTAAATCGCGGGTCACCGCCAGCGCCTGCGCGGCGAAGGCTTCATTCAGCTCAATGACATCCATCTGGCCTAATGTCAGGCCGGTCTGCGCCAGCACCTTGCGCACCGCCGGCGCCGGGCCAAAGCCCATGATCCGCGGCGCAACGCCCGCCGTCGCCACGCCGACCACCCGGGCCAGCGGCTGAAGATCGTTAGCCGACAGCGCCGTCTCGCTGGCCAGCAGCAGCGCGCAGGCGCCGTCGTTAACCCCGGAGGCGTTACCGGCGGTAACGCTGCCATCGGCGCGCACCACGCCGCGCAGTTTAGCCAGCGCCTCCAGCGAGGTGCTGCGCGGGTGCTCATCGCGGCTAAACAGCAGCGGCTCGCCTTTGCGCTGCGGCACCTGGACGGCGATCAGCTCATCGGCGAAACGCCCCGCCTCTTGCGCCGCGGCGGTGCGCAACTGACTGCGTAAGGCGAACGCGTCCTGATCGGCACGGGAGATGGCAAACTCATCGGCGACGTTTTCCGCCGTCTCCGGCATGGAATGCACGCCGTACAGGGCTTTCATCTGCGGGTTAATAAAGCGCCAGCCGATGGTGGTATCCTCCATCTGCATGCTGCGGCTAAAGGCGCTCTCCGCCTTCCCCATCACAAACGGCGCGCGGGACATGCTCTCCACCCCGCCGGCGATCATCAGCTGCGTCTCCCCGCTTTTAATCGCCCGCGCCGCGACGCCAATCGCGTCAAGGCTGGAACCGCACAGGCGGTTGATGGTGCTCCCGGGCACGCTCTCCGGCAGGCCGGCCAGCAGCAGCGCCATCCGCGCCACGTTGCGGTTGTCTTCCCCGGCCTGGTTGGCGCAGCCAAAGATCACATCGTCAATGCGCGAGGGATCCAGTCCTGGGTTCCGCGCCAGCAGCGCTTTCAGCGGCAGCGCCGCCAGGTCGTCAGCGCGCATCGTCGCCAGGGCACCGCCGAAACGGCCAAAGGGTGTACGCACCGCATCACAGATAAATACCTGATTCATCATAGGTTCCTTACGCGCTTTCCGCCAGTTGTTGAAAGGTCAGCGCCACCGGAGTGATGCGCTGCAGCTCTTCAAAAGAGAGGCCGTTAAAGATTTCCCGCACCACCGGGCCGCGGTCGGTGATGTCGATCACCGCCAGGTCGGTATAGATCCGGCTGACGCAGCCGACGCCGGTCAGCGGGTAGCTGCACTGCGCCACCAGCTTGCACTCGCCGTCACGGGTCAGGTGGTCCATCATCACAAACACCTGGCGGGCGCCGATGGCCAGATCCATCGCCCCGCCAACGGCCGGGATCGCATCCGGCGCACCGGTGCTCCAGTTGGCGAGGTCGCCGCTGGCGGAAACCTGATAGGCCCCCAGCACGCAGATATCGAGATGGCCGCCGCGCATCATGGCGAAGGAGTCGCCGTGGTGGAAATAGCAGCCCCCCTGCAGGAGGGTGACATACTCTTTACCGGCATTGATCAGCTCGGGATCTTCTTCCCCGGGCTGCGGTTTCGGCCCCATCCCCAGCAGGCCGTTTTCGCTGTGCAGGAACACCTCTTTGTCAGCGGGCAGGTAATTGGCGATGCGGGTCGGCAGGCCGATGCCGAGGTTGACGTAAGCGCCTTCGGGAATATCGCGGGCCACGCGCTGGGCCATTTCGTCACGGGTCAGTTTTTGCATGTCGGGCTCCTCAGGCGCGTTGTGCGGCAGTCAGGTTTTCCAGCGAGAAGACGCGCTGGACGAAAATGCCGGGGGTGATGATGTTTTCCGGGTCGAGGTCGCCCAGCGCCACCAGCTGCGAGACCTCTACGATGGTGGTTTTCGCCGCTGTCGCCATGATCGGGCCAAAGTTGCGCGCCGCCTTGCGATAGACCAGGTTGCCCCAGCGGTCGCCCTGGTGAGCTTTAATCAGCGCGAAATCGGCTTTGATCGGGTACTCCAGCACGTAGTGGCGACCGTCGATTTCCCGTGTCTCCTTGCCTTCCGCCAGCGGCGTGCCGTAGCCGGTGGGGGTAAATACCGCCCCCAGCCCGGCGCCAGCCGCCTGGATCCGCGCCGCGAGGTTGCCCTGCGGCACCAGCTCCAGCTCCACTTTGCCGCGACGGTAGAGATCATCGAAAATCTGCGAATCCACCTGGCGCGGAAAGGAGCAGATCATTTTGCGCACCCGGCCCGCCTTGAGCAGCGCGGCGAGACCCACTTCCCCGTTGCCGGCGTTGTTATTTATGATGGTCAGGTCGCGAGCGCCCTGGTCAATCAGGGCGTCAATCAGAAAGGTCGGCTGGCCGGCGAGGCCAAAGCCGCCGATCATAATAGTCGCCCCATCGTGGATCCCGGCGATGGCCTCGCTCAGCGTCGATACGCTTTTATCAATCATCAGGTCGCTCCAGTGATGTGCGGTAATCGCACTTTTATTCGTTGTTCGCACAAAATGTGACCCGCTTAACGATGTCGGTCAAGGGCGATAATCGAAATATGGTGCGATAATCGAACATCGGTTATCTTTAGCGAAAGAATGTGATCGATGGCAAATATGGGGAACAGAAATGGACAAGCATCCAGACGATTTACTGACCGGCGACGGCGATCCGTTTAAAGGCGATCCTAACTTTATGGCCTCCCTGGCGCGGGGTCTGGAGGTGATTCAGGCGTTCACGCCGCAGCGGCCCCTGCTGTCTATCTCACAGATCAGTCAGAAGACCGGCATCCCGCGCGCCGCGGTGCGCCGCTGCCTGTATACCCTGAGCAAGCTGGGGTTCGTGTATGCCGAAGACGGTAAGAATTTCCAGCTGCGGCCGCGGATCCTGGCGCTGGGCCACGCCTGGCTGGCCTCGACGCCGCTGGCGCGTTCGGCGCAGCCGGTGCTGCGGCATCTGAGCGAAATGCTCAATGAGTCCTGCTCCATCGCCACCCTCGACGGCGACGATATCCTGTATATCGCCCGCGCCTCCAGCTCGCGGATTATGACCATCGACCTGGATATCGGCAGTCGCCTTCCGGCGTGGGCGACCTCGATGGGCCGGGTGCTGCTGAGCCATCAGCCGGAGGAGAAGCTCAACGATATGCTGGCCCGGGTGACCATGATCCGCTATACCCCACAGACGGTGGATTCGGTGGCGAAGCTGCGCGCCGAACTGAAACGGGTGCATCAGCAGGGGTATGCCCTCAACGATCAGGAGCTGGAGATGGGGCTGCGCTCCCTCGCGGTCCCGCTGTTTAACGCTCAGGGGCAGGTCCAGGCGGCGCTCAACGTCGGGGTGCATGCGGGCCAGATGACGGCCCGCGAGATGATCGAGCGCGTGCTGCCGGAGCTGCAAAAAGCCGCCCGCGAGCTGACGCTGCTTCTGCGCTAACGACTGCGCTTGGCGTGCTGCTCCCAGGTCTCCTGCTTCGCCTGCGCCGATTTACGCAGCGCGACATAGCAGGCGCCGCTGCCGCCATGATGCGGAAGCGCGGCGCAGAAGGCCTGCACCTCCGGCAGCTCTTCCAGCCAGCGCGCCAGATAGCTGCGGATAATATTGGCGTGCGACTGGTCGTCGCGGCCTTTGCCGTGAACGATCAGCACATTGCGTAACCCCTCTTTCTGCGCCTGCACCATAAAGGCGAAGAGCATCTGCCGGCACTGTTCCACCGGCTGGCGCAGCAGGGAGAGGCTCGCCTGCTGGCCGTATTTCCCCCGCCGCAGCTTATCCAGCACGCCGCTCTGCAGCCCTTCTCGCTTAAACTCCAGCGGCGTGGCGAGCGGCACGATATCGAGATAGCCGGTGGTGAGAAAATTATCCAGCTGCAGGGTATCGACGCGTTGCGGGGCCCGGCTGTTACGCCCGGGATGCCAGTGCACGTCATTATTACGTTTCAGAGGCTGGACATCTTCCATGGCGTCAAGAAACAGGGATTTGTCATCAAGGTTCATGGGCTCTCCTCCAGCTGCTGTCGCCAGCTACTATAGCCGCCTCGCGCTCCCCTCTCAACGCGTTTAGCCGCGTTCGCTGGCAAAGTGAGCGCGACGGACGATTAAGGAAACAATTGTCGGCTCTGGCGGCGGAACAGGGTGATTAACGACGCCGTGAGCGGCGTCTGCCGGGTATCGCGCCGCTGGATCAGATAATAGGTGGCGGTGGGTAACACTTCACGGATGGGGATCATCACCAGTTTGTCGGCCATCAGCGGGTCGTTGCCCAGCTCCACCGGCAGGATGCTGAGAAAATCACTTTTCACCACCAGGCTGATGCAGGATGAGAACGTTTCGCAGACGATCCCCACCTTTGGCTCCCGTCCCAGCTGTTCGAAGCATTCCTGCAGCTGCTTGAAGTAGCTGCCGCGCGGCGTCGGCATGGTCCAGTGGAGATCCATCAGCTCCCCCAGCGAGGTGGCCTGCGCCGCCGGATGGCCCGCGCGGGCGAACACCGCGAACGGTTTCTCAAACAGTTTCTCAAAGCTGAACTCATGGTCGTACGGCCCGGGGTAATAGGTATTAATGGTGAAATCCAGCTCCCCCTGGCGCAGCTCATTAATCATCGCCAGCAGCTGACCCTCCATGATCCGCACCTTCACCTGCGGATGCTGCTGATGAAAGCGGCAGATCACCGACGGCATCAGCGACCGGGCGACGCTGGCGCCAAGGCCAATATTAATTTGCCCGGCCTGTTCCCCCTGGCGCTGCAGCAGTTCATCCTGCGCCGCCCGCAGCTCCTCAAGGATCAGGCTCGCATGTTGATAAAAACTTTCGCCATTGTCGGTTAACGCCACCCCCTGGCTGCGGCGGACGAACAGCTGGGCGGAAAGCCCCTCCTCCAGCTCTTTAATCGCTTTGGTCAGCGCCGGCTGCGAGACCGCCAGCGCCCGGCTGGCGCCACGGATACTGCCTTCCCGGGCTACTTCGACGAAGGCGCGAATTTGATGAAATTTAATCTGAAATGCCATGCTTTTAGTGATAACCGTTGCTTATCAGACAGAAGAAAATGACATCTACTGTAATCCATCAGGCTGTGGCAGGTTAAGGGTGTTAAGGCCTGTAGCGCGTCAGTGATAAACAAAAGCTATCACATCGTGAACGCCGTCACATTTTTTACTTATGACAGGATAAGCTATGCCGCAACTTGATGAATACCTCCGCCAGCTGGCGCCCTCCATGACCCAATGGCGCCGTGATTTTCACCTGCACGCTGAATCCGGCTGGCTGGAGTTTCGCACCGCCAGTAAGGTCGCGGATATTCTTGACGGGCTAGGCTATCAGCTGGCGCTAGGCCGCGACGTCATCGATGCCGACAGCCGGATGGGGCTGCCTGACGAGGAGACCCTGGCCCGGGCTTTCGAACGCGCCCGCGAACAGGACGCGCCGGAGCGCTGGCTGCCGGCGTTTGAAGGCGGTTTCGCCGGCGTGGTGGCAACGCTCGACACCGGGCGGCCCGGACCAACCCTGGCCTTTCGCGTCGATATGGATGCCCTCGATCTCAACGAACAGCATGACGATAGCCACCGCCCCCATCGCGATCATTTCGCCTCCTGCAACGCCGGCATGATGCACGCCTGCGGCCATGACGGCCATACCGCCATCGGGCTGGGGCTGGCGCATGTGCTCAAGCAGTATGCCGCCCAGCTCAATGGCGTCATTAAACTGATTTTCCAGCCTGCTGAAGAGGGTACCCGCGGCGCCCGCGCGATGGTGGCCGCCGGCGTGGTTGATGACGTGGATTATTTCACGGCGATCCATATCGGGACCGGCGTGCCGGCAGGTACCGTCGTCTGCGGTGGAGACAACTTTATGGCCACCACCAAATTCGACGTGCAGTTCAGCGGCGTGGCCGCCCACGCCGGCGGCAAGCCCGAGGACGGGCGCAACGCGCTGCTGGCCGCCGCCCAGGCCGCCCTTGGCCTGCACGCCATCCCGCCGCACAGCGCCGGCGCCTCGCGGGTCAACGTCGGGGTGATGCAGGCCGGTACCGGGCGCAACGTGGTGCCCTCTTCCGCGCTGTTAAAAGTGGAAACCCGCGGCGAAAGCGAAGCCATTAATCAGTACGTGTTCGAGCGAGCGCAGCACGTCGTCGCCGGGGCTGCGGCGATGTACGAAGCCCGCTACGAACTGCGCATGATGGGCGCGGCGACCGCCAGCGCACCGTCGCCGGCGTGGGTGGACTATCTGCGCGAACAGGCCGCCCGGGTGCCCGGCGTGCAACAGGCGGTGGATCGCATCGCCGCCCCGGCGGGCTCGGAAGACGCCACCCTGATGATGGCCCGGGTCCAGGCGCGCGGCGGCCTCGCCTCGTACATGATTTTCGGCACTGAACTCAGCGCCGGTCACCACAACGAAAAGTTTGACTTCGACGAGAGCGTGATGGCGGTAGCGGTCGAAACCCTGGCGCGCGTCACGCTTAACTTTCCCTGGCAGCGGGGGGTGTAATGGAAGCCATTTTTCAGTTTGTGGACGAGGTGGTTGAGGCACAACGCGACACTTACTGCGCCATCGCCGACGACATCTGGGACCACCCGGAGACCCGCTTTGAGGAGTTCTGGTCAGCCCAACGGCTGGCCGACGCCCTGGAGGCGGAAGGTTTTCAGCTCACCCGCGATGCTGGCGGGATCCCGAATGCCTTTATCGCCAGCGTCGGTGAGGGCCAACCGGTCATTGCCCTGCTCGGCGAATTTGACGCCCTGGCGGGACTCAGCCAGCAGGCCCACAGCGCGGAACCGACGCCCTTGACACCGGGAGCCAACGGCCACGGCTGTGGGCACAATCTGCTCGGCACCGCGGCATTCGCCGCGGCGGTCGCCGCCAAAGGCTGGCTGCAGCAGCACGGCGACAGCGGCACTCTGCGCTTCTACGGTTGTCCCGGCGAGGAAGGCGGTTCGGGAAAAACCTTTATGGTGCGCGAAGGGTTGTTTGATGATGTCGATGCGGCGCTGACCTGGCATCCGGAAGCCTGGGCCGGGATGTTCAGCACCCGCACCCTCGCCAACATTCAGGCGGCATGGCGATTTACCGGCACCGCGGCCCACGCCGCTAATTCGCCGCACCTGGGCCGGAGCGCGCTGGATGCCGTCACCCTGATGACCACCGGCAGCAATTTCCTCAATGAACATATCATCGAGAAGGCGCGGGTCCATTACGCCATTACCGATACCGGCGGCGTCTCGCCCAACGTGGTGCAGGCGCAGGCGGAAGTGCTGTATTTGATCCGCGCGCCGGAGATGGCCGACGCTGAGCAAATCTTCGCCCGCATAGAGAAGATTGCCCAGGGGGCCGCGCTGATGACCGAGACCCAGGTCAGCTGCCGCTTTGAAAAAGCCTGCTCCAGCTATCTGCCCAACCGCACGCTTGAGGCGGCGATGTATCAGGCGGTCTGTCATTACGGTACCCCCGCCTGGAGCGACGAGGAACGCGCTTTTGCCGCGGCGATCCGCGCCACTCTCAGCGCCAACGATATTAACAACAGCCTGAACAATATTGCCGGCACCAGTGGCGAGGAAGGCAAAACGTTCGCTCGTCGCCACCGCGACACCTTGCTGATTGATGAGGTGGCGCCCTGGGCGGCCACGGATAACGTCCTCGCCGGATCCACCGACGTCGGCGATGTTAGCTGGAAAGCGCCGGTGGCCCAGTGCTTCAGCCCGTGCTTCGCGGTGGGTACCCCGCTGCACAGCTGGCAGCTGGTGAGTCAGGGTAGAACCACTATCGCCCATAAAGGGATGTTGCTGGCGGGGAAAGTGCTCGCGGCGACCGCCATCCGTTTATTCAGCGACAGCGCCCTGCTGGAGGCCAGCCAGCAAGAGCTCAGGCAGGTACTGGCCGAACGCCCCTATCGTTGCCCGATCCCGGCGGAGGTGAGTCCGTCCGTTTTACGATAACCACTTAAGACAGGCTACTCCTGGCCAACGCTGACCGGCATCGCGGCACGCACCGACCATAATAACCGCCGGCAGTACGGGAGCAGGCCTGCCCAACACAACAACGACAACAGAGGAATGCCCATGAGTATGTCATCCATACCGTCATCTTCCCCCGGCGGAAAGCGCTATGGCTGGGTAGAGAAGATCGGTAACAAGGTCCCGCACCCGTTTTTGCTGTTTATCTATCTCATCGCCGTGCTGATCGCTGCCACGGCAATCCTCTCCGCCCTCAACGTTGGGGTACAAAACCCAACTGACGGTTCGCGGGTGGTGGTCAAAAACCTGCTCAGCGTGGAAGGATTGCACTGGTTTTTGCCGAATGTGATTAAAAACTTCAGCGGTTTCGCGCCGCTGGGGGCGATCCTCGCCCTGGTGCTGGGCGCCGGCTTTGCCGAGCGGGTGGGCCTGTTACCGGCGTTGATGGTCAAGATGGCCTCGCACGTCAGCGCCCGCTATGCCAGCTATATGGTGCTGTTTATCGCCTTTTTCAGCCATATCTCTTCCGATGCGGCGCTGGTGGTTATGCCGCCGCTGGGAGCGCTGATGTTTCTTGCCGTCGGTCGGCATCCTGTCGCTGGTCTGCTGGCGGCGATAGCCGGCGTGGGCTGCGGCTTTACCGCCAATCTACTGATTGTCACCACCGACGTGCTGCTCTCCGGGATCAGCACCGAGGCGGCAAAGTCCATCGATGCCTCTTTGCACGTCAGTGTGATCGACAACTGGTACTTTATGGCGACCTCGGTGATCGTTCTGACGCTCGTCGGCGGACTGATCACCGATAAGCTGGTCGAGCCGCGGCTGGGCCAGTGGCAAGGCAGTCGTGATGAAAAGCTGCAGACGCTGACGCCCGCGGAGCGGTTCGGCCTGCGCATCGCCGGCGTGGCGACGCTGGTATTCGTGGCGGTCATCGCCCTGATGGTGGTCCCCGAAAACGGTATTCTTCGCGATCCGGTTCAGCATACGGTCATGCCCTCGCCGTTTATCAAAGGCATCGTGCCGCTAATTATCTTTTTCTTCTTTGTCGTGTCGCTGGCATACGGCATCGCCACCGGCAAAATTCGCCGCCAGGCCGACCTGCCGCAGTTGATGATTGAGCCGATGAAAGAGATGGCCGGGTTTATCGTGATGGTCTTCCCGCTGGCGCAGTTCGTGGCGATGTTCAATCGTAGCCACAAATCAGACGACATAAAATATATATAATAATATCAGTTACATATAAAAATATACTGGATGTCTAGCCAGTTATATTTTAGTCTATTTTTACCCGTTTTAACCCATTCTGTTGTTATCAGCACCCCATACAGCACCCCACAGTTGAAGGTTTGGATATGGCTTTCTTCACCATAGAAAAAAGATTGCGCAGTGATGGAACTGCCCGTTATCGCTGTACTGTAGCCGTTAAACAAAATGGTAAGTACGTCCACCGGGAGAACAAAACCTTCTCCAAGAACACCCTTGCGAAGTCCTGGGGTGCTAAACGTGTAGCATACATTGAAGAGTATGGTCTCCCAGAGCCAGGCAAAGAGATGAAAGAGATCTCTGTTATAACTGTTGGTGACCTACTTACTCAGTATGAAAACCACCCAAACATAACGCTCGGCGCATCAAAAAGAAGCTCTCTCCGCACCCTTGGCCGTTCCTTTCTGGCAGAAATTACACTTGCGGAGTTGACCGCAAAACATATTATCGAGCACTGCCAGACCCGAAAAGCGCAAGGACTTGCGCCTTCCACTATATCTCAGGACATATCGTATTTAAGTGTTGCGCTTGAAGCGGCCAAGCCTCTTTTCGGCGCCCCAGCTAATTTGAACGAATTATCTGACGCTAAAGTTTGGTTGAGAAATATGGGAATCACAGGCCCTTCACAGCGCCGCAGTCGCCGGGCAAGTACTTCTGAGGTTGATCGGCTGTATGAAGTTCTTAAAGTTAAGGCCGAAACTGCATACACCGGGGCGCCATTACATCAAATATTTATGTTTTCCATACTCACATGCATGAGGGTTGGCGAGGTTTGTCGTCTCCTCTGGGATGATGTAGACGAAATTCAACGTTCAGTGATCGTTAGAGACAGGAAGGACCCGAGGAAAAAAATTGGCAACCACATGTTAGTGCCCTTGCTTGGTGATGCCTGGAGGATATTGACGATGCAGCCTCGTGTTGACGACAGGGTATTCCCGTTCAATCCGAAAAGCATAACAGCCATGTATCGGCGCGTTCGTGACGAGTTGGGGATTGAGGATTTGAGGTATCACGATCTACGCCGCGAAGGGGCTAGTCGTCTGTTTGAGGCAGGATTCAGTATTGAAGAGGTCGCGCAGGTCACTGGACATCGTTCACTGAATATATTGTGGCAGGTTTATACTGAGCTATTTCCGAAAACGCTGCATGATAAATTCGATAAATTACAGAAAGAAAAGGCCATTAAGTAGACTGATGGCAGCATCCGGCGCTGTCTAGTCCCGGTGAAAACTACTACTTCAATTACTGAAATAGCAAAGTGTTCACCGGCCCCAACTAAACAACAGCATTGTCCTGGCGAACATCGCAGATAGTAAACGTCACGACCCCGATGACAGTAACATCATCAAGGGCTTCACCCTCGATCGCTTCACCATCTTCGGTAATCAGTGACTTTCCTCTGAGCGTGGCAAGTTCTGTCCCGGCGCCGTGCTGGACCAGAACCTGACTCCCCTGCTTTGGCTTCAGGGATATATCCAGCACAACGTAACCGCCAGACCGCTCGAAGAGCAACGTATTAGGCCCAACATTACAGATCGAGTTAACCGTTACTCGCTGTTCCGTGTAGTCCGTCGCTGGTGATGGAAAGCCCATTACAGAACCCTCCCCATGTTGGCCATCATCCACAGGCGGTTTTCGCTATGGTCGGTGGTTTTGTCGACGAAATAACTCTGCTCTCTCGATATCCATGCATTAGCCTCAGAGTCGGTAAAATGCAGCCCGCGCCTGCTCAGCGCTGACACAAAATCCTTTGTGTGCAGGTACTGGTATCCTTTGGGGTTGCACAATACCGACTCGCGGAAAGCCGCGGCGATGTCTGACTGTCGAAGCATGATCTGCCCTCCGATAAACACTGTATTTATATACAGTAATTTTATAATGTAGGCAGATCAAGCCCGGCTGTGGCTATCAATTTTTATCTCTGTCGCAAGTTATTGCTACGAAAGCAGATCGAACTGAGCCATCATGTCAGCATCACTTAACGCAGAATCGAAAAGCACAGCTTTCTGTAGCCACCCACCCCAAAAACCAGTGTTCGAGACGGTAGACCCTGACACTGAGCTATTGCGTCCCAGCATTACATAATCAAATGCCGGGCATGAGGTTAGAAGTGTTTCAGGTGCTGACGTCATGCCGCTATAGACTTTAAGCACCCCGTTATTAACGGTGATCATCAGAGCATATTCACCATACTGAGAAAACATTTTCCCGGTAAACGGAATGCCCGCCAGAGTGCTTCCAGAGTTAATGTTGTGCGCGGCCAGGGACTGAAACGCATTTGAACTGTCAGCCCCGCCAAGGCCAAATCCAACATATTTCAACGCGGTATTATTCAGTAGTGAGAAAAGAATGTTACCGCCAGCATTGCCCAATGGAACAGGCGTCATTAATCCTTTAACAAATACCGAGAAGTTGGATTTAACCCCCGCAGGGATATCCAGCAGACGGGCGGCATCTGCCTGGCGATTCGCGCTGGTTGTGCCACCTACGGCGCCATCCGGGAAAAATGGAGAGCTGGCGTGGTAAGTATTTTTCTCGATCTGCATCAGGCTTACCTGAATGTTGCGCGCAGTCCCCGTATATGCAACATCTGGCTCTGCCAAAGGGTCGTTAATGATGCTGTATTTCACAGATGCAGTTGTGTTTCCTGCCCCCTTAACACAAAGCACACAGCGCAAGCTGTTATTCACCGACTGGAAAATGTTTGCCCGGTATGCCAGACGCCCCATTTTCGTCACTTTCTGGTTTCTCAGGTCAAAGTTAGCAAACGCCTGAGCCCCTGCGCCCAAAACCTGTATTTGCATAAATTGAGCAGACCCGGCTTTTGCAAGAACAGATATCGCATTATAAAGCGAGCTATCAATCTGGCTCTGATTATCTAAGAGGGTATGAACCTCATTAGCCGTGCTCTCGGTTAATGTACACCACCCATTTGAAGGAGAAGACACAGTCAGACCTGTAGGGATGTAGTTTGCCCCTGTTTGATCTGTTGCGCTTAACGCATAGTTAGTAGTGGAGTTCTCGACCCTTACACCTATATTCTCCAGTGTTACGGGATGATGATCAAAGCGAGGCGTGTTTACCGCCGCATAATCAAGGGCTCCGGAAGCGTTAACCAATGAAGCAAGTGAGTTGCGGGCAAATGATAGTACCGTTGCGTATAACTTATTTTTCTGGAATGGGACGGGAACATTGTTAATGTACATGCCAGAAACGAAGTCGCCGTAATACACGCCACCATTAGGCATTGGCGCAGTTAAAGGCGGCAGGTCTGCAATATCACCAAGATAAGGCATGTTAGATACAGTTTTTAACGACATATTTACTCCAGTCCTGGGTTACGGCCATAAGTGACATTAGTCAGTGTGCCGGTAAGATTGATGGGGTTGCTGTTGGTGTCGGTGTACTGGTTTTCGGCAATGTCGAAATTGCTGATATTACCTCCGCCGGTAATTGCTGCGGCGCCATTCTGTGAGCGAAGCTTACAATTATGAATTGTGCCCCGCGTGATATTTCCATCCAGCTTAAACGCGGTATCGCCGCCATTTCGCAGCATGCGAAGATTCGTGAAGTCGAGGTCGGTAAAGGTGCCGCTGGCAACATTCACCGGATAACGACCGTTATTTTTGATGTCCATATTGTCGAAGCGAACATCCGCCAGGGTGTTAGCGCCAGCCTCGATTAAAATCGCATCCTGGGCGTTATCGTTGATGTGCATGTCGGAGAATGAATAGCCGCCATCGGCCTGTATTTTGGTCGAGTCATAATGGAGCCCGGTCACCCCGTTACGCTCTGCCTGACAGTTCAGCATCAGCCCGTTCTTACCCGGGCGGGGAGCGATACCGTTGTTAGCCAGCGTTCCTGCATCAATGCTGATACCGGTTTTGAGGTTGTCATTGAACTGGCCGTTGACCACCACCAGTCCGGATGCGCCACAGTCGCCGAAGCCATGCCCGTTTCCGGTACACACGGCATCGGATACGATAATCTGCCGGGAAACGTAAGGCTGACCGGGCCCTGACAGGCGCTGCTGCTCAAAGAAAATGCCGAAGTTTTTGCTGTTGCGGTTAATGGTGCGTGCCACTATCAGGGCTTCGTCCTGCATGGCACCCAGGCCGATCCCGATACCGGAAGCACCGCCGCTGCCGTCAGGTGCCAGGCGTCCGCAGTTATCCGTCTGGCAGTCCAGAACAAAAGACCTGTCAGGATAATCATTACCGATACCGGTGGCCCCGGTATCGTGAACGTTACAGCGCAGGAACATACACTGACGGAAATACTGCAGGTATGTTCCCTTTGCCCCCACGTCATAAGACGGTGAGTGCTGTTCTGACCCGTCAATCTCGACATCAATCAGGTTAAAGTTTTCGAGGTAGATTTCCTGCGGCGAACGGTAATAAAATGCGGCATTTGCCAGCATCGGCATGAATACCGCGCCTGGAACGCAGCGGATCGTCACGTTAGGTTTAGCTGTGATATAGGTATGCAGGCGATACACACCAGGGCGACAAACGATTTCGCCACCATATGGCAACTTGCTTACATAGTTGACTGCGGTCTGCAGCTGCAGGGAGACAGATTCGTTACCATTCCAGTCAATACCAAAGTCCAGCCAGGCATCAAAAATCGCTTTCGCCTTATAAAGCGTGTTAACTCTATTTTTGAGTGATTTAAAATGATCTTCCAGAGATTTGGCCCCGAACCCTTTCAGGTAATACTTGCCGTCTTCATCCGTAAATTCCAGCGCTCTGCTCTGGGCGTCAGTTAATTTCTTTATGAATGGCGATCTATCAGTGTTTACATTTTTCTTTATTCCTTTAATTGAATCCTGTAAAGACACTCCGCTCATGCCCGGTAGAAACAAAGAGCCATACTGATCCACAAATGACACTTTATTTTTCAACTTATCTATAGACGTAAACATAGCCTGAGATGAGCTGTAACTGGATATGCTTTCAAGAACCTTTATTTTGTCCTGGACGGAAAGATTCCCGAGGCCAGGTATAAACAACCCACCGAGTGAGTCAAAGAACGCAACTTTATTTCCCGTGAAGTCTTGAAACTCCTGGATGTTTCCAGATGAGTTTACATTTATTCTTTTATCGATAAGCTTCAGCTTATACTGAAGTGATTGAGCCCCAATCCCTACAAGAAATACCTCACCATACTGATCAACCAAAATGCAAGCGTTGGAGCTATCGTCATTTATTGCTCCAATTAACTGAATGTCATCGTAGTTAATCTGCAGCTTTACCTGATCTACCGCCTTTTGAGATGGCATTTCCCTGCCAGTAGGCTCCAGTATACCATTATTATTAACCACCTCAATTGCCAGAGCGCTATCATCAGGGCTTCGGTAATACGTGGTACTCCCCGCCGGGATATTCGCTATATCCCCCTGCGCCGCTGCCAGTGTCATATACTGGCGGCTGAGTGGAATCAGGTTCTGCCTGGTTTCCTCAACTGCAGCATCCCTTTCTTCTTGCGAGGTTTCAAAGTCTGCTTGCTGCTGCGTTAGCTGGTTGTCCGCCTTAACATTAACGCCATGCAAAGTATCTAACTGTTTGCCAGTGCGCGTGGTAATGGTTTCATCGCTGCTATTAACGAACTTATCAATAGACTGCATATTATCCCATGCATCAGGCATTGATGCAGACGGCACAGGATTGCCGGTATCATATTCACTCATGGTCGCCCCAATAAAAAAACCGGCATATGCCGGTTGATTGGTAATTTACATCCACTTAGATAATGTTATTTATTTTTGAGAGATCTTTGTCATCATAAAATAAACCATCATCTTTGTTATAAAACATGCCGGGCTGGCAAAATATGTTTTCTTGATATTCCACAAGGTCTGCACCGGCGTACTCATAGCCATTTTCTGCAATAATTATATTGATGACTATTCCGTTTTCAATGACCGCATAATTTCCTGCCATTATGCCAGCTCCTCAATGATGACGTAGCCATTAGCCCCTTTCCCTGACGCCCTGGCCACTGAATCATACGATGCACCAGCACCGCCGCCGCCTGGGAAGAAACCATCATCTCCAGATGTGCTGACGTGAGGAAGACCACCATAACTGCTGTGAGACGCTCCACCCACACCGCCCAAGGCGCCTAATCCCCCCTGACCACCTTGCCCGGCCACTGAAAAAATAGTCCCTACAGATGGCGCGCCGGGAGCACCTCCAGCAGAATTACCAGTTGAATTTCCGCCCTTCCCGCCGCCTGCAGAAATACCAAGATCAACAATGGTAGTATCACCACCATCGCCACCGTTTCCGGCGTTTCCTGCCACAACAGCAGCGCCACCAGCACCGATAACGATATTTGCTCCAGTGATGCTACTTACATCATACAAGCCCTCCACATAAGCCCCACCTGCGCCACTTGATGCCCCCGTCCCTGCTGTGTCCGTTCCCTTCCCACCCCCGCCTGCACCCCATGCCTTAATCCTGACTTTTTTAGTGCCAGCAGTTTTTACCCATGCTCCGCTAGCGGTAAAAACCTGAATGCGGAGCAGGCGTCCTTCTGCCTGATTATTAAGTGCGGACTTGAGAATATTTAGTAACGTGGCAATGTTCCCATTATCCAGGACATCGCTTCCTGTGCTATCCGCCATGAATTGTGCAAGGACGGCAGCAATTGTAGAGGATTGCCGTAGTGCTTTATTTACTTGTGCTGACGAGGCTTTGCCGGAAAGAAACCCTGATGCCAGTGCAGATAGCGCTTCATAATCAGCCTGTGATAATACGTTTGCCCCGCTACCAGTAGCGAAGGGTTTAAAATCGTTAGTCGCCATTAAAATCTCTCTCCCCATGACCCGCGGTCGAAACCAGCGATATAGTCATTTTCGATATCGAAGCCAAAAAACTGATAACCATCACTGACGGTCTCTATCTCACGAACACGAACTCCGGCGGCCTTAACCGTCATATAACCGTTTTGAATCGCCCACCATAGCTCGCTGTTAACCTGGTCAATCGGGTTAATGTCATAGCGCGATGGTACGTAACCTGCCGGTAATGCGATAAAGGGGCCTTTATTGACGGCGCTATCCAGAATTAACCGATCTATTTCACTTAGAGCTACCGATGGGTCACCGAGTATCCAGATAGAAATCGACATATCCTGGTTGTCGACAATAGCCATGCGGATCCCAGACCCGGCAAGGGCGGCAGCAAGAATTGAAGGCAGCGAATCGTTCTGACCATCCCAGTTGTTTATCGCCACTTTCACCTTCAGCATTAGCCGATATATTTCATCGCTTAGATCGATAAAACCGTCGTTTGGGTCATATGGGCCCTGCCAGACCCCCTGGTCCCAGCCAACCCTCTCGGTGTCCCACGAAAAATAAATCCCGGTTACTGGTGTAGCCACGCGACGGGAACGACCAACCCATTCGCCCACAACGTCGAGTTGCACGCCTACGGCGGTATCGATATCAAAATCGGGTATTAGCCGTGACATTGCATCGGAAACGTCACTCAGTGGCCTGGTGGACAGGTCGACGTGGGCAAAGAACTTTGGTTTACCGGCGTGGTAGTTGGTTATGCGGTCAGTGTATCTGCTCATGAGACCACCAGATTAATATTGCTGACGGCGCAGGATGCCGACTGGTCAAAGGCAATATCCACGTTTGCCGCAGCTACGCCACCGGCAGACGTCCCGATCAGCAACTCGGTAATGTCGTAATACCGGGCATTGCCTCCACTAACGACACCCAGGTTAGCCGGTGAGTAAACGCGACTGAGAAGAACGCTGGCGCCGATTGCCAGAGAGTTAATATAGGCAGATACAGCCGCCTTTATCTCTTCGCCAACCTGGGATGTGTAGCCCGTAAGAGGTTCGATAGTGATTTTGACGTAGATGGGCACATCGACCGGCCTTGAAAAACCTACCGGGTGAGGGTTTCCGTACTTATCAGGCACAACAATCACCGTACTACCGTAGGGTGTTACGCCCTGCCCTTTCACACCGCGAATGCTGTTTGCAATGACCGTCGCATCACCACCTTCGACAATGGCCGCGATTGAGTGCGGAGGCAGGCCATTTGCATCAGTGGTATCTGTATCGTTCTCATACAGCTTGTGACGGGTTACGCCGCTGATATTTGCTATCGCGCCATCTACCGCCTCAAACGGCGTCAGAGACGGTAAAGCAACGCTCTGTGATTGCCGGACACGCAATTCAGCATTTGTTTCGGCAGCAACGCCTACCGTAGCCGCTTGCGGGTTAGTTACTGATACCCAGCCACGTGTCGGGGTGTTTATCTTATTGACTGACCCGGCAGGGGCGGCCACAGCGCCAGCAACAGAACACGTCGCTGTAGCAATAACCGTCCCATCAATACCAATTGTCACCTGAGCAGGAAGATTCCAGATGATGCCGTTGGCATCTTTCACAGAGCCGTTTGTGATTAACGTTCCGGCCTCACCTTCGATCAGCTCATCGACCGTAGAGTTTGTCGCAGCCCGGCGAGTGATGCCGTTAATTTTGACGTTGCTGGTTAATGCATCGTCCAGCGCCGTCGACGGTGAAAATGACCGGTAAACAGAAATGGCCATGTTATTGGCATCATGAATAGCCAGGGCCACCAGCGCCACCATCTGGCCGTCTTTGCTGTCGGGATCGAGATAGGCATCACTGCCATAAATCTGCTGAAAATAACCGGTGATGGTGTTCAGCACGGTCTGATAGTCGGGCGCACTTATCCCCTCAGCGGTTACCGTTGCCGATAAGCCGAGTGTGTCGAGGTCCAAAGACATTACGCCTCCGAAGTTACTGTGGTTGTCCCGTAGATGGTTTCCACCATTGCTGTGAACGTTACACGGCGTGTGGTGCCGTCAACGGTGGTATTAAATGCAGTGATAGAGCTAACGCCCTGCGTTTCGAGGATCCGCTTGCGGATAGCGAGGTTGTAGGTGTCTGGCTTTTGCTTGCCAAGTACTGACTGAATCCACGGCGTACCCGCTGTGGTATCCAGAAACCATTGCCCGTACCAAAGCAGGAAGCGCGTTTTAATGGCCTGCGCGACGGCCTCGGGGGAGTTAACCAGCCAGGTATCATCACCCTGACCGAAGGTGTAATCCCCATCGTCGTCTTCACGTCGGTATCGCATTATTCAGGCTCCCCGGTGCTGTCGTTGCCATGCTCAACCCCTCCATGCGTGTGCGTCATCAGGCTCTTACCGCCTGCTGTCACATCGTTGGTTACGGTGACCGGGCCGTGCATCGTGGCCGTGCCGCCGCTGTCGCCCATACCCTGCGACAGGTTGCCGTTAATCGTCACATTGCCGTTAAGGATGATTTCAGGTGAGGTTATTTCCGTCCCGCCCTCAGCGATGGCGGTCAATTTGCCAGGCGTTTTAACGGTGACGTCATGGCCCACTGCCACTTCAACAAATGCGGCGCCGTCGTCGGTACGCAGTTGCGTGGACGTGGTGCTGATACCGCTGATTTTCTTCGCCCGCGACTGCGGACCGACGATGCAGAAGGCATCAGATAAATCATGCATACGCTCGTCTACCGGCTCCTGAATACCTCCGCTCTGCCACCAGAAATCAATACAGCGGTCCGCGAAGATAACAAGGCACTCATCACCAGCCTTAACTGGAAACGTCAGCGTGCAACCTCCACCGCGAGGGAATACGACAGGAACATCCACCAACAGCGGAATGTTAACAGACACATCTGCGCCTGATTCGTCCTGTTCTACGCCTTTAATTGCGGGCTGAACTACAGCAGTGACGGCATCAGGGTCAAACGACTGGATGATACCAGGCATAGAGACGCGCATTGCAGACATGATCGCCTGTGCCAGCCGCGCATCAGCCTGCTCTTTACTACCTAGCTGGGAGTTTAGTGCTACGGGCATTTGGTTTACTCCAGGCATTAAAAAACCCGCCGGAACGGGTTAGTTGAATGTTCTATAAGTTACACTGTGCGATGGGTCGCCTATGGTCCCATAGCACTCAATAGTGTGTGATCCTCGGACATTGAAAGCATTCACCCCAGAATAATCAAGAGTGAAGTAATAGACTTGCTTTCCATTTTGGTTATCTACACCGCTATTAGTATTTTCAACTTCAAAAGAATCAGGATAGTTGAGAGAATTTCTTGCAATATCTTTGCATGTAAATATCACATCATTTTGAAGCAAAACTTTTTCCGATAAAGGTTTTGGTTTTGTCTTTTCCTTCTCTGCTACCTGTTCTTTCTGGTAGTCACGTCGATCGGCTTCTGCTTTCGCCCGTCCATCCTCAATCGTTTTAATAAATGACTTATCGTCCTGACTTAGGGATGATGGGTCCTTATTTTTTAGTTCTTCATACTTTTTACTATCGTTAGAGTGGTTGCCGATTAAATATCCAACGACAACAATAACAGCCAAAACAATCTTCTTCCCTGTACCTACCGCCATTTATACCCCCCCACCAAACGCAATCCGTTATGTAACAATCATTTTATACGCTTGCAATCATAGGTCCAAAATTCCCGGGGATCATCCATATTTTTACGAACAACTTCAACATTAAGGATGGGCTTGCCGTTTCGGGCAACAAAATCCATTCCAAGCCAGCGACCAGATCTGGCATCTGGAAGCATCCACTGTATTTTCACATTGTTGTAATCATTTTTTACCTTTAGAAAGGTAATTTTCTGAGACTCAGGCTTGACGCCATCTATCCGCGCAAACCCATCCTGCGCTTTCCAGTTGATCCCAAATGGTCCGCAGGCTGTATCCGCAAAAGCAGAGGCAGAAAGAAAGAGGGGAAAAATACAACCAGTGATGATTTTCTTCATGAGTATTGCGCCGCATCCAAACCTTTTGAGTTGAGCAAATCCCGAGCCCCTTTCGCCAGACACAGCAGGTCCATATACCACGCTTGCCCGCGAGTATCGCCAGTATAGTCAATGCTGCCGACAATGTAATCACCGTCGGTATTGATTGCTGCCAGCTGCGCACCGGGAAGGCCATCGACATAGATGTTACCGTCTGTGGTGCTTTCACCCAGTCTGCCAGGAGACTGCCCAACCTGGTCATTACCGAGAGACTGACGATACACGGAGGCTTGATCCAGCCTGATAAGGCCACCAAGCTTAATATTTGGGTTTATCAGGCAACGCACGTTTACCCCGGCGCCCATCGTCTGCTGTGGCATGCTTATCAATCCAGTATCAGCATTAAGCACAATTGCTTCCTGAATGTACTTATTGTCAGGAACGATATGCACCTGGTTGTTTTCATACCACCAGTTGGCTTTGCACTGACCAGCGAGGCTATACATAAGGCGACCGGTATTTTGATAAATTGTTCTTCCGCGCGGGAAGACGGTCGAACCGAAATCGGGCCTGCTGCCTTCTGAGATACCGTAAGGCCGTAGGGACTGCATACCAAGATCAAAAAGGTCAGCATGCTTCCAGCCAGCCGATACTGTCGTTTTAACACTGGCGTTGAGATGCCCCTCCCAGCCATCAATACACTGGATGAGCACCCAACTATCGGTGACGTTATCTTTTCCGGTAACGGTAAAGCGAATATCACCGTTAAAGATGATCCCCACATTTTTATCAGGATAGTTGCCACCGCTGTCTGCTGTGCCGTTATACCCGGCAATAGCCCTTACACGGGTAAATTCTTTTCCCGTGATCCGGTTTTGGGTCTCTGGCGACAGATTATAGATTTTGAAGTTTCCCACAAACCCGTTAAAGATAGTCGCGGGCATCTTCTGGATATTAAACGTCACCTTAAAATCCGACAGCGATATCCCATCCCCCTTATCGTCAATAAGCTGCAACTCAAAGTGTCGCATCCAGTTCTGAGACATAATCACTCCGTTACCACGTAGAGATGGCTTTTAATGCCGAGGTCGGTTTGGGTTGGGTTATCATTTGCCGGATCGTCGCAATTTACATAGAGCGAAAATCCAAGCCCAAGATAGCGATACTGCTCCAGCAGGTCGGCGCCGGTGATAAGAGGAATGCCTTTTATCAGGTCGGCGCCCGTGCTGTCCATGATATCCAGACACCAGAAAGCAGCACGCCAGGTCACAGCCATTTGCAGGCTTTGGCTTGCCACAGATATGGAGAATCGCTGGTTTTCAGGGGAAAGAGGGATTTCTGAAACAGCCATTTAACCTCCCGAGATGAAACCGACAAACCGGCTTAGTAGCGACTCATCTTTTGGAGTCGGCGTCTTTACTCCTGAGTTTTGCACCGCAGACGTGTTCACCCCCTCTTTCATGTTTTCTTTTGCAGCCACGCTGACTGTCTGCGTCTGGGTGGTGATTATTTCCCTGAGTGTGACTGTCACCATCAGTACATTTTCGCTATGGCGATCTGTCGTCACATCCAAGGAGCGGATCACCATATTGGTATACAGGCGCTTCCCGGTGGTCACATCAAGCAACTGCCTTTCCTGCTGCATTTTAAGCAGTTCAGCATAAACCTCCTTCGGCCCCATACTATTGAGCGGTGTAGATAACCCAATGCCTGCTGTATCATAAAAATCAAGCAGGGAACCGCCACCAGCAAAGCCCATCTCCATAACAACTTCTGAGGGGCGTCGATACGCATGGTCAGCAATGAACCCTGTACCGGCGCTTGCAGGCCTTTCCACTGGATGTTCCGTCACCTCCAGAGCATCGCTATGACGCTCTGAAACCACCACATCGGGTATCATCAGACCAATACGACGGCTACGCTGCTGGAAAAGAGTTGAAAGAATATCCATCAGCTCGGCCCCCTGGTTAGTTGCTGGGTTGCGCGTGCATTAACGTTGATCTGGCTATCAGAGACGATTTTCCCTGCTTCTCTCGGATCGCTGACACCAGAAATGTTGATAACGGTATTCTGGTTCAATGTCGCGCCAGCAGCCTGATACGCCATCGGGCTGTTCCAGTTTGAATAGCCCTCCTTGCGGGCCATAGACTGCATCAGCGCCCCCATCGTATTCGGGTCGGACAGATTCAACGCTGCTGTAGGAGATACGCCCATCCATCCGGCGACCTGTCTGGCGTACTGCTGCGGGTCGTTATTGTCACCCGCGGGAGCCCAGGTGCTGACGATATCCATGATAGTCTGCAGGCGACGTCCGGTCGTTTTCCCTGTGAAGTATCGCATGAGCTGGTTTTTCATGGCCTCCCAGCCTTCCAGCGCAGAACCAAAAGCACGAAAGCCGCCACCGCCTACAGGCCGAATATTGCCGGGATTATTGTTTCGATCTGCAAGTGTGTTCTGCTCATGCTGATACCAGCCGCCATCACTGAAACGGGATTTAACCTCCTCCCAAAATCCCAGAACTTTACCTCGCGCATTGACTGCGCTACTGGTAACGCCAGGAAGGGCGTCAGGTTGATCGCTACCTTGTTTGAGAAGAGCCTTACCAATACTTGCAGCATCTGACCATCGACCGTCCTTGATAGCGTTAAGCAGGTCGCCGATCATACTCAGCATCTTGCTAAACTCACCCATCTGGGTAATGAAGTTGCTGAAATCCCATTTTAAAGACCAGGATTTAGGGTCGATATTGAGCAGCTTTGCCAGCGCTTTTCCGAGATCGAGGACAGTCTGTTTCAGGTCACCGACCATTTTCAGTGCTGCGTCTACTTCAGGCTTCCATTTCCCCCAGTCAATGAGGCTCTTACCGCCCTCCTTCCAGGTCTGGTAATCCTCCCATAGCAAAGCGATGGCAGCGGCTAGACCGAGAACCCACGTAATCGGCGATGCGAGCATAGCGCGGTTGAGCATCCACCACGCTGCGGTTAGCGCTCCAATTAGTTCGATCAGCTGCTGCGACTGCTTATCAAGAGAGTCCCACCAGTCGCTGATACTCTGACCCAATTGGATGAGGCGGTAAATTACCCTGCCTACCATCTCGCCAGCCCAGAGAATGCCTTTCACGGTACCGGTTATCGCGCCTTCAATTTTCGGGAAGTTTTCCAGAATTTGTCGACGCAGCCTGTCCAGAGAGCCAGCAAGGCCATCAGCGAGGCTGGAGCCTATTTTATCCCGCGCCATGCCTGCCATCAGCCCAAAGGAGCGCAGCGAGGTCATGAATTTATTGGAGCTGACGGCGGCAACATCGGCGTTATAGCCGATCGCCTTCGCCATCGCGGTGTATTCGCCACTAAACTGGCCGATACCGCGACGCATTGCCATCAGGGTGTTTTCATCCAGACCCAGCATCTGAGCGTACTGGTTCGCGCGGTAATACGGCATGCTGCTAAGACGCTGGCCGACGCCGGTAAAGATCGTCGCCATATCTCGTATGTTGCCGCTGGCATCACGCGTTTGAACCCCCAGCCGGTTCAGGAAACCCTCAGCGCCGGGATTGTTACGCATGAACCTGGCAAGATTTTCGAGAGAGCCGCGGGCCCCGTCGACACTGCCGCCAACCTGACTAACCGCATACCCAATCTGCTTAATGCCCTCCACCGTCGCGCCTGTGCGCTGAGAGGCCCAGTACAGGTCGTCGAGACCGCTGGCAATTTTCGCGGTGAATGCAACGACGGAAAGCGCCGCCGCCTCAACTTTGACGCCCAGTTCAATCGCTTTAAGCGTTGTCCCGGCAACGACGGCATCGAATTTTCTGGCCCCAGCCTCATCCACTTTGAACCCAAGCGAGATCAGAAAGTCCTTGAGCGTTTCAGCGTTCATTAGCCTCTCTCCATTTCGCTATACGGTTTTCGTTATCGGCTTTCAGGTCCAGCCAGTCATTCATACGGGCAATATCAGCCAGGTCTACTGATCCATCTTTCAGGGCGGTGTAGGGGATGAGCCCGGCATCCACCGGACGCATCAGGAAATCCTCACCTTCTGGCATGGATTCGAGGACAGGACCTATGGCTGGGTAGGCGTCCCGCTGCCGGGGAGTTCTTTCAAAAAATTTCCCAGGCTGTCGGCGACCACCCGCGCCACCAACTGCAGCATCGTGAACAGGTCGATATCGTCGAACATCAGCGCGCCCTGATCGAAAATTTTCACCCACCCTTTTTCATGCTGGCGCATAACAACGCTCAGACACGGATGAATCACCGCGTTAACGTCCTCATCAGGCAGCGCGGCCAGCGTATCGGCAATTTTAGGCAGTACGCTTTCCAGCACTGCACCAGAGTTACCCGCAGCGGCCTGCGCTTTCAGCGTGGAAAATTCGCTAACTAGCCCGGCCAGCACCGGCAGCAGTTTGCGGCTAACCTTCAACTGCTGAAAAACATCGAGCTTTGCGGTGCGGTATTTAACGCCTTTGATTTCAAATTCCATCTGTTAAAACTCCCCAAGCAGCTGATCAATCTTGCCGCAGTCAAAGACCCAGGAAACCGTATTGCCGACTTTGGCGTTAGCGTGATCGGGTTGCTTCTGGAAAGCACAAGAACGCGCTGTAGTGGTATCACCTGATACTTTGTTGCGAATGACGATGACGTTATTGCCCCACGTCGCCGAGGACAGGCTCTGCGCGTTGTACATCAGCGAGAGCTTTTTGTTTACCGGGGAGGTTTTCAGCAAAGTTACCGTGATAGTGCCGCTCTTTCCGGCGTGCAGACTGTGCATCACCTCGCCATCGGCGCCGATGGTCATGGTGTTTTTGGCCTCTGTCATTGTGACAGTAATGCCCTCTTCGGCGTTCGCTGAGCCGTAGCCAAGCTCAACTAACCCGGTAGGCCCTGCGAGAGAGGCCGAAACATCAAGAAACGAATACGTAGACATCTATGGCTCCTTAGCGCACGACCGTGATTGCGACGGTGCCGTAATGAACGGCTCCGGCCAGTTTCCCGGCAACCTGAATTGGCACACCTTTCCGCGCTTCGCGATCGACCTGAAGCTGGTCATCAACGTTTTCTGCCCAGGTGTAATAGCCCTTCGTCAGCATGTCACCGGTATTGAGCTGGCCAAGCGGGCCACCAGTCCATTTACCCGGCGCAAAGAGACCGTTTTGCACGGCCTTATCGAGCACCAGCTCAATGTTGGCGATACGGGTTGTGGTACCGGCGTCAGTCTGGGGAATTTTGGTTGTGCTCGTATAGAGCGTGTTGTAGTCAGCCGTCTGCACGGCGTTCTGCAACCAGTCGAGGCCATGGCGCTCGTCGAAGAAATCGCCGTTTGCCATAACGCCTTGTTCTAGAATCGCTGTATCGTTTTCGTAGTACACGTAAACGTTGCAGTTCTTCGCTTCCAGGTTGTTAGCCTGCGAGGCACCAAGGGTTTCGTAGGTAACGCCCGGCAGCTGTTTAAACTTGAGGGTGATCGTCGTGTTGCTTCCGGTGAAGTCAACAGTGAACGCACGCGCAAACGAGGACAGCGCAGCATAGCGACTGCTGGTCGAATACTGGATAAAAGTACGGCTGTATTTCGCTGCTTTCAGTTTGGAAGCCAGATCCGTCGTGGTAGCCGCGTCAAGAATCGTTGAATCAGCCGAGGTAACGCCAAAGATGCGGGATACACTCGCGGCTTCGATAGCCGCCGCAACACTGATAATGTCGGTGTCGGAAGGGTAATCAGCAACCGGCACGGCAAGATGAAGGCCATACCATGAATTCCAGTCCAGCAAAGCGTTAACGGCCTGCAGGAGACTTTCTGCGCTGCCTGTTTCGCCCGTTGCCAGCGTTTTCGCCCAGCGACCGACATACACCAGAGTCGGCTGAGGTTGCTGGGAGAACCAGATAACAGCCGCTGCATACTCCTGGCTGTCTACACCAAAGTCATCGCCGATATCATCAGCGCTGGAGTAAAGGCGCAGCCGCTCAGAAATCGGAATAACAGTTGAGTCGCCCAGGATGAGCATTGAGCCAAAATTGCGCCCCTGCGCGGCCCGAGCAGAAAGCGTCACCGTCACGTTAGCGATACGGTTAAGGGGAAGCCCTTTTTCCATGTTAGTCTCCGGTAACTATCGTGACGCTAGGGTCAACGACAGATTTAACGTTGTAGGTACGGGTGTTTTTGCGGGAAAGGGTCACGGCAAGGTCATACCGGCGCACCCACTGGTTGTTGATCAATTCGGGGAGGTTTCGTATATCATCAGCGCTCACCAGCGACAAACCTGAGATTCGTCGCAACGTATCTGCGTTTTGATCTACAAACATTCCGTCGCGAAACCGCGTGGCCATCCCGGAACCGCCGGGGCCATAGAAACAGAAAAGCACCTGGATGCTCTCCCATGACCATTGTTCGCTCTGCTCTTCGCTTACCTGGACATTTGCAGGAGTGCCGGGACGTAAGAGCGTGGAGAAGTTAAACCCGCACCACGTCTCACCGTTCGGCGGTATTTTGGACTGGGGATCGGTAAACCGGGGCAACACCAGGTTAACTGCAATCCCCGTCACGCCTCTTACCCAGCGACTCAGTTGCTTTTCCAGCTCCTTATCGTAATCAGGAGCATCCCCGACGGGTGTTAGATACCCAGGCTCTGTGCTTTCGTTACTCAACGGGAATCCCTCCGTTAAACTCCAGCAGCTCGCAATGTGCCTGCACGAACCCGGCACCGTATCGGGTGTACGGATCGACAAAGGTCACGCGGTACCGTCTGCCGCTGTATAAAACGATATCGGCGTCGAGTTCTGGCGTTGAGTCACTGGCAGGCATCCCCTGAGTTAGCCTGAACTGGGTAACAATGAGGATGGCGCCATTGATGTTTTGTCCGGCGGACATTCGCCTTGCTTCAAGCGAACGGTCAACAGTCACTACGCCGTTAAAAGGGATTTCCTGCGGGGTGTTAATGGGGAAGTTATCCTCATCGACCATCTGCACCTGTCGGTGACACACCAGCGACAGGTCTACAAAGTCTGGGTCAAGCAGAACATCAGTCACATCGAGAAACGGCATTATTTTTTCCTCACGACATACTGAATCGCTCTGAAAAGGAATCCGCGGGCACGCAGCGGCTTATCGCCTGGGATGGGAGGCTTCATTTTCCGGCGCTTCTTGATGGTCTTTTCCGATAGTGGGGTCAGACGATCGCCTGCCTCAATGACAGCCTTTGAGGCATCCATAGCTATCTGTCCGGCGGCTTCAAGATGCTGCTCTGCCACATCTGCCTTACCTTCAAGCGCAGCCTGAGCAGCCTGCTTTAAACGCTCGGTGGTTTTATCCCGCGAATCCTCAATACCCATGTCCAGAAATGGCCTTGGCGGCAGAGTAACTGTCTCCCCGTCTATCTCTACGGTTGCCCCGGTGGACTGGAGATACCCCAGCTCAGCGTTGCTCAGCGGCGTATCATCGCGCGGAGGACCAGCAGGGATACCAACCAGCACATCAGTGCCTGACAGCTGCTTCAGCGCATCCAGAACGGCACTGTAATTGTCTTCCCGAATTGTGAGCCCGCTTTTCATTCCGGCGTCCCCAGTTGAACCGCTCCGGCACCAAACATCATCAGGTATTCCCAGAACTCCGATCCGTAACGGGAGTTGTTCCAGAAACCGGCATTAGGGTCCAGGGTTGCGCTTGCGTCATAACTGGCTGAAACCTTATCCACTGATTTCGCGGTCTGTATGCCGCTATTTACACCACCAGCAGTACCCACAGCCATACCACGCATATCGGCAGCGTAAAGGTACATGTAGTGCGCAACATACAGCCCGACGATGTAGGGAAAGATATCCACGCCAAAGCGCGACTCACTCAGCATGGCATCAGCAAGATTAAGTCGAGCCTGAATCATTGGCGTGGGGTACTTTGTTTCGTCAGCGAACTGGGGGAAGGTTGCCCTGAACTGCTCAGGCGTCGGCAGACTTTGATTTCTTGCCATTATCAGTAGTCTCCGGCAATTGCGCTTCGAGTTCAGCAATGCGCGCGTCTTTCTCAGCGATTTTTGCTTCCAGCTCAGCAATGCGCGGGTCTTCTGCAATCGCTGGCGCTTCGCCATCCGGTGAACAGTGCGCTTTTACGAACCAGTGCTCAGCAACCGTGTCATCGACGTCGTGGAAGCCAACCTGGAAATGCTTTTGCTCTTTGCCGTCGTTGAAGTTAAACGGGGAGAGTACGTAAATCTTTTTCATTGCAAGTCCTCAGGAGCGGCCCTTTCGGGCCGCCGCAGGTTAGATGCCGTCGACGTAGGCCAGAGTTTCCGGATAAACCGGCTCTACTGCACCCAGCTTGCCGTAATAGGTTACGAGCTGATACAGGCCGCGATACTGGATCGGCACGCTCATCAGCGGAACCATCGGGAAGCGAACGTATTTCTTGTCGTTGGTGTAGAACATCATGCGATCAGAGTTCGACACGCCACGACCTTTCGCCCATTTCACCGGACGGATGTTCAGAGGACGCCCGTTCTGGTGGTATGCGATGGTGTTGGTTTCCAGATAGGTCAGCAGGGACTGGTTACCAGCGCTGGATACGATGGTGCTTGCCAGCAGAGAGAACTGCTCCGGCGGGATCAGCAGGTCCGTCGGTACCATGGAGTAAGCTGAGTTGGCCCACGCAGCACTCAACCCGGCATTAATACTCGCCCGGATTTCGTCAGCGGTGGAGGTCGCCCAGGTCTTCGCGGCGTTGGTCGGCGTCACCTGCGTCAGGTTCATCAGGCCTTTAACGTTCAGACCAGAATCGCCGATATAAACCTGCTCGTCTGTGTCCATGTTCCACTTCAGAAGCAAGAATCAATGCATAAAGCAATGATTTGTATTGATTTATTTTTAACTGAAATGCTGGCTAGTCCATATCCTAGCCATTTAAAAGGAGGGTACTATCTGCGGGGAGTAGGTTTGCGCCAGTGGTATTCCGGGGAGGTCATGCGCTGCCGGTGCCTTTCTTTTGCTGCCAGCGATCCAGCAACGCGAGAACGAATCTCCAGCATGTCGGCGCTGTTAAGGCCATATCCCTGCTTTGTCGCCATCAGGGCTATGGCAGACTCGATAACATCAGGTTTCAGCATCTAAGTTACCCTTTGCCAGATATGAAATTTTCACTCGTTGATCTGACTTGACCAAGCGCCTGAACACCAATATTTGTAAACATTGTTCCCTTGTCAATCCGGTACATTCCGATACCTTGGGTTGACACTTTTTCGGCTATATCGCACCAAAAGTGTCAAAATGTGTAAGCTATCGGTTTCGTATCTGACAGAAACTGTAAACCCCTGCGCTTCTTTTCTCCGTTCTGGGTTTACACTTTACACATTGTCCGTTTTCCATTCTGCCAGCGCCGCCAACCCTTCTTTGCTCCATTCGTCCTCGTCATCAGGGAAAACGCATGCAGCATAACAGAGGTCACGCCGGAGAAGCCCGATAGCCACGTCTGCATTTTGAATTAGCTGGCCATACTGTGTAAGGTAGAAATCCGTGTCGCAGTCGCACATGAAAATCCCATTGTCTTCCAGAAATTCGACATCCCATCCAAGTTCGCCGGCCGCAAGCTGTACCCGCTGCTTTATATCTTCATCGCTGCGAGGCTCCGGGGCTTTTCCGTCTAACGCCTTGACCGCCTCCCAGCACTGCCCCCACGTCATTTCCAGTTTGCGGGGAGCGTGTTCGCCCTGGCCTTTCTGTTCGTTCTGCATTTTGCGTTCCGTGGCCTCTACGTCGATTTTATTGCCTGACAAGACAACCTCACCTTTCGCCACCCAATCGTAAACCGTTTGACGGCTAACGCCTCGATGCCTGGCATATTCTGATTTGCTCATAAGCATAAGTTACAGATCCTCTCGTCTGACGTTTAACCAACTAACGCGATGGTTGTTTTTTTGTGCGTAAAACGCCATAAATCACCCAACTTAAAATGATAATGAATTGTTAACACATATTCCACTTGGAACTATAAAAATGGTTTTTATGCTTTAATGGTTGCTTTTAGGACGTGTTTTAAAGAATTTGCTCTCAAGGTGTTCATTGTGTTCATATACGCAACAATATTATTATAATTCATTAAATTAAACCATGAACACTGGTGTACATAAGCCTTCATAAGTGTACATAGGTGTTCATGGCTGGCATTTTAAACTTAACATTTAATTAACATAATTCCATTAATGCCTCACCGTGATCATCTTCTCTTCGATATCGCATATCACCCTCCGAGTGGTGCTGTGCTGCTGCCACCAGATTCAACGCCACCATGCGTATGCTTATCGACGATTGAACCATCCACCAGCTGCAGGCGGCCATCAGGAAGAATTTGAAGACCGTTCAGGTTAAAGCCGCCTGGAGCCGTACCGCTGATTTCGCCACTGGCCGGGTTAAGGCTCAATTTTGCAGACCCATCATCGCTGCGCAGCTCTACCGAGTTGGTACTGATGCCGCTTATTTTCTTCGCCTGCGACTGCGGGCCGGGGATAACAAACGCGTCAGAGTAATCGTGCATTCTCCCCCTTGAGCCATTTTGCACCCCGCCGCTCTGCCACCAGAAGTCGATACAGCGATCGGCAAAAACAACCAGGCACTCATCGCCTTCTTTAACGGGAAAAGTTAACGTGCAGCCGCCACCGCGGGGAAAAATAACCGGCGCATCTAAAATAAGCGGGTAGAAAACATTGTCCTGCGCCAGCCGATCAATGGATTTTCCTTCCGTTGACTCAGGCTTAGGGATATATATCGAGACTTCCACAACGCATGTAACGGACTCCGGATCAAAAGACTTAATTACCCCCGGCATTGACACACGAACTGATTGTTTGGCGCCCTTCAGGATGGAGTCATACACCTCGCGATCTTCAATTGGTCTTGCTGTGGCCATGTCCCCTCCTATCCTTCAACCCGTTTGCACATGAACGTACCAATAATGCGAGGCTGGATCATGCTGCTGCGGATTAATTCAACATTGAGCCAACGCTTATTGCTACCGTCAGGATGAACATATTCGAAGCCGTAGAAATTACCGTCTTTAGCAGATGTGAGGGTCATATCTATTTTGGCTCCATGCTCCCCAAGCGACGCTATTTTTTGTGAAGTTACATACTCACCATTTATCTTCGACATGGAGTTTTCGATTATCTCAAACCGAAAAGATCCACAATCATACCGATGTGTTAAAGGGGCTTTCGCGCTACACGCAATTGAAGCAACCATGCCAATAATGAGAATTGCCTTTTTCATTAAGAATCCTGTTTGAGTAAGTAAGACGATGAAGGAACATCAGCATTTCCTCGGGCCTCGCAAGCTAAATCCATATACCAGTCCTGCCCGCGCGTATCGCCTCGATATGAGAGATAGCGGACGATATAAACACCGTCTGTCGCAACGCTGGCGGGGTTCTCTCTCTGCGCCAGACCACTTGTGACAAGGTTGCCGTTGACTTTTTGCTCCGGCGCAATGCCACCAGCCTGAACAACCTGATCATTGCTCAACTGTGCACGATACACTGACGCCTGATCCAGCTGAATAAGCCCGTGTAGCTGAATGAAGGAATTAATAAGACACGTAACATTCACCCCGCCGCCAATGGTCTGCTGCGGCATGCCCACCAGCCCGGTGTCAGCGTTCAGGACGATTGCTCGATGTTTCGCCACATCCTGCTGAATGAAGTCAACCTTTCCAAAGCTGAATTGCCATGTAGCGCGAAGGTCATCAGCCAGTCGGGAAAGATAGTTGTTCACAAGGCCGTGGTATGACGCCGCACGCGGATAGACTGTGCCAGGGAAAACCGGCTCTACCCCCTTACGGATGCCGAACGGCTCAAGGTGCTTCATGAGCAAATTGTACTCATCACTCAGCGTATAGCCGGCGGCCAGCGAGGTGCTGATCTGCGCTTCCATAAACGCCTTGTCGCCGTCAAATGCCTGTATACGGACGTACCGATCGGTAATGTTGTCTTTGCCTTCTACGGTGAAAGCAATATCACCGCTGAAAATGACGCCGTAATTTGAGCCATCAGGGCTGTTTATCGTGTCATTTGTTACGTAGCGCACCTTCCCTACCTCGCTGGCGCTTACGGTATCAGAGGAAGCACTATCCAGCCCGTCATAACCCGCTATCAGGGTTATTTTGCTGTACTCACGGCGCATGATACGGTTCTGGGTTTCGGGGGCCAGGTTATAGATTTTGACCAGCGCCATTGCGGGCCATCGGTTATCGTTACGCTCTATGGTAAAGGTAACTTTGAAGTCGCTGAGGCTGATACCCTCGCCGTTCTCGTCGATGAGCTGTAGCTCAAAATGTCGGTTCCAGTTTCTTGGCATCGTTAATCCTCAGTTTTCGCGTACAGGTGGCTGTTGATGCCAAGATCAAACTGTGTCGGGTTTTCGCTGGCCGGGTCGTCACAGACTACATACAGCGAGAATCCCAAATTGAGATAGTGATATTGCGCCAGCAGATCAGCGCCGGTGATCAGCGGGATACCGCCAATCATCAGCGTCCCGGTACTGTCCATCAGGTCGAGAAACCAACATACCCCACGCCAGACCACGCGCATTTGATAATCAACGCCAGCCAGGGTGATATTAAAACTCTGACTATCGGGCGCTAACGGAATTTCCGATACGGACATTTAACCTCCAAACACGCTGGAAAGAATGGACTCATTTTTCGGTACTGGCGTTTTAGTTCCGGTATTAATTACGGCCGATGTGTTTACGCCATATTTCATATCGGCTTTATCAGCCACCTTGATGCTTATTGTCTGAGTGATAATGACTTCGCGAAGTGTCACTGTGGCCGATAATACATTTTCGGTAGTTCGGTCAGTGGTAACCTCCAGAGAGCGAATCAGCATATTTTTGTACAACCGCTTGCCCGTGGTGACGTCGAGCAACTGCTTATCTTGCTGCATATTCAGCAGCTCCGCATAAACCTCTTTCGGCCCCATGCTGTTGAGCGGCGTCGACAGTCCAATATTTCGGGTATCGTAGAAATCAAGCAGTGAACCACCACCAGCAAAACCAATTTCCATTACCACTTCAGAGGGGCGGCGATACGCATGATCAGCAATAAAACCAGCCCCAGCAGACGTGGGGCGCTCTACGGGATGCTCGGTAATCTCCAGCATGTCAGAGTGTTTTTCAGAAACAACAACGCTTGGCACCATTAACCCGATTCTGCGGCTATTTTGCTGAAACAGCGTTGAAAGAATATCCATCAGTTACTCCTCCCCAGATCCTGAGTTGCCCGATTGTTTACAGTGTTCTGCCTTTCAACCACCAGATTAGCCGCCTCTCGCGGATTATTGACGCCGTGAATATGGATATTGGTTTCCTGATTCAGCGTTGCCCCACTGCCCGGCATATTGCTGAGTACTTTCGGGATATATTGCCGGGTCTCCCCGGGCATCAGCGCCATGCCGTACTTCTGCACATTGCCGATGCCCCAGTTATAGGAGGCCAGCGTTTTACCCAAATCTCCGCCGTTCTTCTGCAGGAGCATCGAGAGGTACCGCGCTGCCGCTTCCGCCGCCTTCATCGGATTAAATACGTCATTACCGCGCAGACCCATATCACGAGCAGTGCCAGGCATGAACTGGAACAATCCCTGTGCGCCAGCACCAGAAACAGCAAACTGATCACCGCCTGATTCTGTCAGGGCGACGCTGCGAAGCAGGCCCGCCGGAAGGTTATACAGCGCTTCCAGCTTACCCATCATCGGAGCCATCCAGCCCAACAGCTGAGCGCCTGCTTTTGACGGCTGCGGGCGTTTTACTGTCCCGTAAGCGTCATAGGCATTGGTTACGCCGCCGGTGTCGGTAATGCTATCCCACCATGAGTAAATTCGGTTAAGCGCCTGATTAGCGCCTCCCAGCAAGCCGTCAGTGCTGCCCTGCTTCTGGTTCATGCGATCGACAAGATACTGACCAACGTTTTTTCCTTCCCGTTTCGCTTCCTCCTGAGTCTGGCCGATTTTATCCCAGGCACTGACAGCAGCCATCGCCGCCAGAATAGGCCCAAAGCCACGCCCAACACGGGCAATACCGGAAAGCATTTTCATGGCCCAGCTCCCCGCTACAAACGTCGCGAGCAACTCAAAGGCACTTTGCCAGCCACCTACGCCATCTTTCAGCGCTAGGAGTTTGTCGCGAAGCCACAGTATCGCCGCTTTGGCCTTTTCAATGTCTGGTTCCCACTGTTTCCAGTCGATGAGGCTTTTACCGCCCTCTTTGAACGTCCTGTAATCGTCATAGAGCAGCAGAAGCGCACCCGCGAGCGCCAGCACCCAGGTAATCGGAGAGGCAAGCATGGCGGCGTTCAAAAGGCGCCAGACCACCAGCATTCCGCCAAGTGTGCCGATGAGTTTCTGTGAGTCTTCATCAAGCCCTTTCCACCAGTCCCGGATATCACCCGTAGCCTGTATCAGACGATAGACCACCCGACCAACGGCCTCCCCCATCCAGAGAATGCCTTTCACCACTGCGTTAATGGTGCGCTCTATTTTCGGGAAGTTATCGAGGATTTGGCGACGAAGGTTATCAATGGCCCCGGCGAGACCACCGGCGAGGTTAGAGCCGATTTTGTCGCGCGCCATGCCGGCCATTTCGCCGAATGACCGCAGCGAGGTCATGAACTTGTTGGATGCGGCCGCTGCCTGATCCGGGTTAAACCCGATGGCCTTTTTCATGGCGTTGTACTGGCCCATGTACTCACCGATACCGCGACGCATTGCCAGCAGGGTATTTTCATCCATGCCCAGCATCTGCGCGTACTGATTGGCCCGGTAGTAAGGCATGCTGCTGAGGCGCTGGCCGACGCCGGTAAAGATTGTCGCCATGTCCCGCATATTGCCGCTGGCGTCGCGGGTCTGAACGCCCAGGCGGTTGAGGAAACCTTCGGCGCCGGGGCTGGTGCGGATGAACTGAGCCAGACTTTCGAGAGAGCCGCGGGCGGCGGCCACGCTTCCCCCCATCTGGCTGACTGCAAAGCCTATCTGCTTGATGCCTTCAACCGTTGCGCCAGTGCGCTGAGAGGCCCAGTACAGGTTATCGAGACCGCTGGCGACTTTCGCGGTAAAGGCCACCACAGACGCAGCGGCCAGTTCAACTTTGGAGCCGAGCTCAATAGCCTTGAGCGTTGCGCCGGTAACAATGGCATCAAATTTTCTGGCCCCGGCATCATCCACCTTGAAGCCCAGGCTAATTAAAAAGTCCTTCAGAGTTTCAGCGCTCATTATCCACTCTCCATTGTCTATTCAATAATTGTCTATGGTCTGCGGTGTCGATTTAATCGCGCATCTTCTTCCGCTTTCTTCTGCTCCCAAATATCCTTATTCACTTTATTGATGTCCTGTAACTTAGAGCATTCATTGTCAAAAGACTGGCGTCTTTGCTGCTGCTCTCTCTGGCTACGTGGAATAAATTTGCTAACCATTTATTGAATCCCCCAACGTTTTTTAGCTGCGTCACCAATAGCTTTGATCGTATCAAAGGTTGTATACGGTTTAGGCTCGATATTATTTGCTTTCATGTAATCCCCGACCTGCGCCAGTACGTCTATGGCTTCGCTTAACTGAATTTGCGACATAGGTTGGGAATAGGCTGCTGAAAAAGCCTCAGCGGGTGCGTAACGAAGTACATCAAGCGCAACAAGGCGAGGATCGTCGTCTTTGGTGTTTTCGTTGTACTTAGGGCATACAGCGCGTACCAGTCGCATGAATTCAGCGTCACATGTCGTAGGTGTGCCGTTTTCAAGGCTATCGCCTGTACGCGTGCATTTCCGGTCTGCCGTGCGCCGTTCTGCTGCTGCGCGATTCTCTGCGGCGCTAACCCTCTTGTTCGCAGCGGCAAGCGCCTGAACGATCGAGGTCATGAAGTTTGCGGATTGCTCATCGGTAGAAAACGAGATGGTAGTGTTGTCATCGTAGCTGGCAGAAATAGCAACGCCTTTGCTAGATGGGGTAGCAATGAATTGCAGAAGGTTTGGCATAGTCAATTTTTCCTGTTACCTCGACGTGATTGTCGGCACAGATATTATACGCCATTACCACAAAAACAGATACATTACACAATAACCAATCATTAAAACTGGTTTAAGTTATCATGTATCTGCTATTCTGAGCATGTAGGGGGCTGGCATACCCCTTATCAGTGCACAACGTGAAACTCCCCAAAGCCCGCAACTCCTAGCGGGCTTTTTTTATGACTTCTCTACTTCTTAGTGGGGTTGGGGTAAGGCTGCGGAAGCCAGTCCTCCGCACTGCCTGAAAGCTCAACATTGGTTACTACACCTCGCGTCTTTCTCTCCTTCCTGTATTCGTGATTAAACTCCCGCATTGCGCTTTCCATGCCCTCAGCAAATTTATTCAGGGTTAGCGGCTTATCGAACCCGTTAGCCTCCAGAAAGGCCAGATAAGCGTGATAGAGATACACGCGCGGAAAGAGCGGCGGATTACGGTTTCCCACCAGCATTCCCGAACATTCCGACAACTTTTCAAGGTAGGCACAGAAAGCATAAAGCGGGTCTGTTTTCTGTTTAACCTCCAGCGCTTCCTCACTGTTCCGCTGATCCAGCAAGAGTGCTCTTGCTTTTTCTGGCTCGGAAAAATTAGCCAAAAGACGGCGGACGATAACCGGAATTTCTGCGGATATCTTTTCCGACAAATCAGGGTCTTTGTCCTCCTCCTTTACACGGTTATTGAACTGAAAAATAACCCTCCGGCGGGCAACGCCTCCGGCCCGTTCGGTAAAAATCATCGGTGTGTTGTTTGTGGCAACAACAACGGCCCTCAGAACGGCGGTGTACTGGTGTTCGTGCTTCGGGTCAATCTCTACGGCGTCACCGCCCGTAATCGCTTTAATCCCTGTTCCTTCGCCTGAATATTTGGGCTGGTCTGGTAGGGTTATCATGCTTTTGCCTACGAACTGCGCCCGGCCTCTGGCGCTGTCCAGAGCCGCCATATTTCCGCTGGCCGTGTTGTGTTCGCCAGCCAGCATGGTAGCTATGTGAGTGAATACACTTTTGCCGCTGCCGCCCTCGCCGGTTATTTCAAGAAAAAGCTGCCAGTCGTAGCGGTTTGCCAGAACCATAAACAGCCCAGCGGCGATACGCTGCATCTTAAGTGCGTCTCTTCCTGCTGTGTAACTTAGCCATTTATGGAAGTTTGGCGCATGGTCATGAAGATTTTCGCCAGGCTCCGGCTGCGTATAGATCACGCCGTTATCGTTGGTGAGCCAGTTGTCTAACGAATGCTCAGAAAAAGCCCCGGTTTCCATGTCGTACACGCCATTTTTGAACGGGATGAGGCTGCGGCGTGGCTCTCGCATAACCGGAATGACAATTTTTAACGCCTCAATAACGTTATTTACAGAGCGTTTGCTGAAATTAGTACGGTTTTCATTGTAGATAGCCACCATTTCGCGGCTTAACTCTAAGGGTGCAGCCTTAACCCACACCCCCTCGCGGTAAAGATAAACCGCCTCACTCTCTGCGTGAATGGCAATACCCTCGTACCGATCCGCTAACATCAGCGCCTTTTCATTGTCAGCCATCTGAATAAGGTTGATATCACCGCGCCCGGACTGTTTACCGCCATCAACTACTTTTAGTTTTGCGCCCACGCTTTCTCCCTCCGGCTGATACATTGAATCGTTAAATACTGCTGTAGCGGCTTCCAGTCCGTATTGTTGGTGGTAATCGTTCCAGTCCGCTTTGTAGTCCACGGGTGGCAGCGAGGCCCAGCCAGCAACGGCTTTTGCGGCTTTCTCCGCGCACACCTTACCTGTGTTAATTTTCACTCCTCCGCTTCTGTCACTTTCGGCGTTCTGGTCATTATCTGCGGCAATGATGATCCGCGCGTTAGGGTGCTTTTGGCGCATAAGCTGTGCGGCCGGGAGCAGGTTTCCGGCGTCCACTGCGACCACCGCCAGCGCTTCGGGGTGCATCTGGTGAACGGATAGCGCCGTTGCCAGCCCTTCGGCAATAATGACCGTTTCCGGCGACTCAATAGAGTTGACCACATAGCAAGCACCTTTCTTCACCGTTCCGGCCACCAGCCGCTTAGAGCCATCAGGTTTAATCACCTGTGCGCCTGTCGTTGCGCCTGCGGCGTTTTTTAGCACCAGCACAAGTGATCCATCAGGCAGCAACGGGAAGGGGCATGTAAGCCCCTTTGATGTGAGATATGCCGATTGTCCCGGCAAGGCTTTGGCGGTCATTGCAGCCACTTTCCCGGCGATATCCGTTTGAGTTCTCTCTCTGGCTGGCTTCGGTTCCGGCAAAGGCAGCGCCATCGCCTCTGCTACCTTCTCAGCCGCTTCCCTTACCCCGCACTGATTGACCTTCATCACCAGATCCAGCCCTGTACCCGCTCCGCAATGCGAACAGAAATATGTTCCCCGGTTATCCTTATTGTCGAACCGGTAGCGGGTATTTCCGCCACACGCCGGACACGGCCCCTCACTCCTGTTTGTGGGAATATTCAGGCGCTGCATGATTGAGGGCCAATAGCCGTTGGCTTTATGCCTGACCTCATTAATAAAATCATCTTTCACGGCTTAACCTCCCGCACTGGCTGGAATTCTTTAACGAATCGTTGTTCAGGATAAATACACGGCGATTTATAGCCCTCTCTATAAAATGTCACTCTGTTGAATCGGTAACTTTCAATATTTATTGGTATTCCGCTTTTATCTTCCCATTTATCGCCCGGCATGATTTCAGGATGAGTTTTGCCGCTGGCAATTAAGCCAGAGCTAATTTTCAACATATTATTTATTCCTCGTTAATGCCGGCGGCCTTTTTAAGGTAGGTCAGAGACTCATGCACAAGGCTGTGAACCGCTGCGATACGGTTCGCTTCGGTATCGTCGTCAATGCCCATACTATCCAGCCATAGGTCAAGAACTGCCAGCGCCTGGTTGGTGTAGCCAATGGCATGCTCAGCATCAGTGATGACGTCGAAAACATCTCTTTCCATTGTGAATTTTCCGTTCATGAACTGGCCTCCGCATCAATTCGGGTTATATCGACAATCGTCAGGACTTTATTCAGCCAGCAATGCACGATGGCCGCTTGCTCATCGTCGAGGTGTGGGGATAAATCGGTCATAACGTGAGCCAGCCCATTGCGGTCGCGGGTCATACGTTCTGCAGTACGCTCTGCCAGCGTGAAAGAGTCAGGGTAAGGCTGTTCGCGGGATAGCATCGCCTCAGCCTCAAGATCTGCAGGATGGCGATAGATGGTATGAATATTCACGCTGCCACCTCCCGAATGAAATTAATACGAACATGCTTATAGCCGCCTTTATGCGCCAATAGTTGCGCAGTAGATTTAGCTGTTTCTGGACTGGTGCTGGTCATGGTGTAGTGAATGCCTACCGTATGCCCACGCCTGTTAACAGCGTATCCGTCAATCTGGAAGGTTTTACGCATTTCCGGCCTCCATTGCTAAACGGGACTGGATAGCGGCGGCTTTGCTGCCTAATTGAAGGTAAGTGCGAGTTATCGCCGGGTTGCTATGGCCCAGCATTTCAGACGCCACCAGCAAGCCCTGTTCGCCACCTGCGGACATGAGATTAAAGGCTGCTATTTTTCGGCTTGAGTAGGCACTCAGGCGCAATTTAGCGTTAATAAAGCGGGTAAACCACGCCATGACGGCATGAAGTTTGCGCCAGATGGTTTGGCGAGTAACGCTACCTTCCAGACGTTGACAACGGTTACTTTCAATCTGTGAGCGGGAGAATACCAAATCATCTTCAACCAGATTACGATCCTGACGTTCACGCAGCCGCTTTATGATGCCCGGTGGTAACTGTTTGGTGTCGTGCTTCACGTCAGCTTTAGCCACCAGCCCGAACACTATCGCCTGTTCTTCGTCGCTCATATCAGCCGCCAGAGCGTCACAGGTGATGCTGTCCCACTTCATGTAGGCGATATGGTCAGCGGCAAGCCTCGCGGCGTCCTTGCGCTGCTGGCGCACAATTTCGATACCTTTGCGGGTCGCTCTGGCTTCTGCGGCTTTGGTTTGCTTCGCTACCACAATCGTAGCGGTTCCCGTTTCCCAATTGATGCAGGAGTAACGCAGGTTGCAAACGTCGCTGGTACGCCAGCCGGTTACAGTTGCGATATCCCACCAGAGCAATACCCAATCCGGTTGAGTCTGCTGGATGCGCTCACGTAGCTTGCGCTGTTCGTCACGGTCATAGACAGGTGTCATTGTGCGACTGCCTTTAGTGCTAACCGCTTTAACCACGTTTCCGCGCAGCTCGCGGGCCTTAGCTGTCAAAGTCTGGAGGTTAAACATGGCGACCCCCTTGCAGGGAGCTATCAGCAAATGAAGATAACGGCGGTATGTCGTCGGCAATGATCTGCCAGATGGTTCCGCTTTCGGAGTCAGTCCAACAATCCTGAAACGGGCTTTCGGTGCGGATTTTGGCGGCAAAGATTAAATCCCAGCCCGGGAACGTGTTACGCGCAGCTTCTTCGCTATCGGCCTGAGTACGCAATACAATCGGACTGCAATCGTGTTTTTTCGGCGTGGCCAGAAATAGCCAGGTGAATTTAGGGCAGGTTGATTTAGCCATTTTAGCGGCTCCTTGAACATTTTTAGGAGTCTCGCCAGATGCTGTCAAACATGGGTGGCGAGACGTAGCAGGGTTGACAGACTGGCGTTCAAGAAACCAGCAGGCGTTAGCCTCCCCACCACGCCCCGCCATAAATCGGGGGCTATCGGTGAAATACGGGCGTAAAAATACCGCTATACGGAAATTAGCGGCTACCCGCTTGAACGTTCAGGCTGTCAAACCCGGCACCCGTTTTGTGAGGTGCGAAATAATAATAACCATGCCCGGCATAACCACGCAAGCGCTTTATGGCATCTGGTGAATTTTTCGGGGAACAGTTCGCCCCATCGGTAACTTAAAGCTGTCTTATCCTCAACTTGAGGAAAAGGCCATGCGCACGATTGGTGGGTAAGATCAGCCAGCCAGTGAAGGGGGCTTCCCTTCGTCCGACCACCGTTGGTGGATAAGCCCGGAACAGAGTTGCTCCCTGTAATGCTGTGAACTGACCCTCTTGATGAGGTGCTGTTTTGCGTAACCCTTAATGAGTTGTGCAAAGGCTCCCCTCTTTAAGAGGTTTGGCTATTCGACTCGCTCAGAGATAGTTGGTTAACCTCGTGACTTTGAGGTACTACCCTCTCGCAAGCCAATCTGGATGTTCTTGATTTTTCTCATGATGGTATTTTCCATCATCTTCACAGCTACCGACGAATTTCGTCGGAACCTTCGCCAAACTATGAACACTATGAATACCTTATGAATACCTTATATAAAGGTGTTCATAGTCTATCTATATGATTTTAAATGGTAATATTTAAAACATGAACACTATGAACACCTTTGAGCATTTTTCTATAAACATTCCACCATCGCCCTACTTGATGCCCTTCTCTGGCTGGCCTGTGTAAGTTACCGTTGCCGGAAACAGACAATAAAAAAGGCTTGCCCCTCTCAGGTAACAAGCCTCTTCTGTCGCTCTGGATCTCACTCACTGCAGATTCCGCGCTTTTCGCTCTGCCTCCCGATCCACGCCTCAACCTCATCACGATACCAGCAATTGCGGCCGCCAACTTTAAAGGGCATGGGAAAGCCGTTCTCCTCGTTCTTCAAAAACTCATAAAACGATGAATCCGAGCGATAACGCAGCCGGGCTTTAACCTCGACTTTAAGCAAAATTTCACTGTTCGATACAGACATAAAAACCTCCGCATATATTCGATATAATTATAACAAATTTGGATAAAAAAAATACATTCCGGCGTGTAACAGGCATAAAAAAGCTGGAATAATCCAGCCCAAAATAGATATTCGACAAGCACTATCCAACCAGCCTTAATCCCTTATCGCCCTTCGTTTCCAGTATTTCACCTTTCCCGGCCGCTTCTACGTAATCGCCCCACCACTGCAAAAGAACGCGCCTCTTTTCGATATATGTTGAACGGTTGTAGATATTGCGAATGGCGTCACCGCTTTTGTGCGCTAATGCAGCCTCAATGATGTCCGGGTTAAATCCTTCTTCGTTCAGCACGGTAGAAGCCAGAGAACGGAAGCCATGCGGAACAATAAGCCCTTTAAACTTCGAACGGCTGATTATCTTTGTCACGTTGTAGCGGCTGATTGCCTCATTCTGACGCCTCAACGAGGGAAACACATAATCACCGCGCCGCCATGCTTTCATAGTGTGAAGAATATCCATAGCTTGCCGTGATAACGTGACTGTATGCGGCCTCTTGGCTTTCATGCGCTCCGCAGGGATATTCCATAGTGCGTTGTCTATGTCGATTTCTTCCCACCTTGCCCCGTAGGATTCTGCGGGTCTGGTCATGGTAAGGATCTGGAAGATTAGCGCCTGTTTCGTCGGTTCGCCGCATACACTCGCACCCCAGATATTGAGAAATTCAGGGAAAAACGCAGGGGCAAAAGCTGGTAATGGAGTAACCTTTACTGTCGGCAGCGCTTTAGCAATTCGCAGCAACGGGTTGTAAGCGATTATTCCGGCGTTAACTGCAAAATCCATTACCCCATTTGCATAGCTGCATAATTTCAGTCTCAGGGCCGGATGTTTGGAGAATTTCTCAAGCTCTGCGAGTGTATGAGATGCAGTAATTTTATGTACGCTAATGCCACCGATAATGCTATTCAGATGGTCGATGCCCTTTCTGGTATATATAAGTGACCGTTCCCGTAAACCGTCGCTTTCTTTTTTTGCCAGCCATGCAGCGGCCAGTACGGAGAATTTCTCCCCGTGTTCCTTCTGTTTTAACGCCTTTTCCTCCCTTTTGACCTCCACAGGGTCAACACCACGGGCAACCAGACGCCGGGCTTTATCTCTTTCTTCTCTGGCTTCGGCAAGGCTAAATTCAGGGTATCGGCCTATGGTTAGCGTCTGTCTTTTCCCTGTTAGCGGGTGCGAATACCTGAAACGCCAGGACTTACCGCCGGCGGCTGAAACGTACAGCAACAAGCCGAACCCGTCATATAAGCTGTAATCCTTTTTTTGTGGTTTGGCGTTCTTCACTTCTGTATGGGTTAGGGGCTTACTACTCATAGTTGATTCCCGTGCGTGACGTTGTGCTTTTCTGGTTCTTGATTTAGTCCACGCCGCACCGATTAACTGCGCAAACAACCGAACTTAAACGAACCCTTTCGGGCGTCTATGCGGCGCTATTGGCGGGGATTTGCCGGATGATTTAAAAGGTATCCGATTGAATTCGAATGATAATCACACTTCCACTTCAGCTGCATGCCGTCGTACTTCTGCGTGTCGATCGGGCGACCAACTTGCGCAGCGGCCTGCAATTCGGGAACGGTCCAGCCCAGTTCCATACCCCACAGGGTAAGCGGGAAGCCAGTTTTTGCGATGTCGACGTTAACGCCAGCCAGCGCGGTAGGGATTTTGCTCAGCCAGTTTTTACCGTTAGCATTCGGCGTACCGGCAGCGGCAAAAGTGGTGTTAGTGAACGAGCTGATCTCATCAGCAATAGACACGTCTTCACGCAACTGGATATCGCGCGACCAGGTGTAATTCACCAGCGGCAGATTTAGTGTCTGATCGAGACGCTCCAGCTCATGGATAAGAAAGGCACAAGTGCCGTCGACTGTCGCCTGGTCAAATGTCTGCATTTGCGATTTCCTTAAATATTGAAGGCCAGCTCAATGTTGCCGCTGGTATCGCCAGGGCCATTGAAGTAAGCGTTAGTGATCTGGACGGTATTCGAGCCATCAGCGGCGGCAAGGAACGCCCCGAGAGGGCTTGAGGCAGATGGTGTGGCCACTCGCATGTATACCGGGCCATGCAGCGCAACGCTGGATGCATCCGCGCCGATGTTTACCGTGACGTAACCACGTACCAGGCAATCGCCGGTGAAGTTTTTACCGCTGCCTACCTGCTGGACCTTATCCGGCTGGCTGGCGGTCGGATACGGACGAACGTAAATGCCCACTAGCACCGACGCTGTATCGCTCGCAGCGATTGGCACAAATTTCCCGGAGGAAATCTTGCCGCCAAGGCCGTAAGCGGGGAAAAGGTTGGAGGAGTCCAGCAGTTGAGGTTCAACCGTCAGATCCTGCGGACGAGAAATTGCCCCGGCGATGCCCGCAGGCATCCGGTAAAGAAATGTATTACCCATTGGTTAGCCTCGTTTAGACCAGAATTCCTGCGCGGCCTGATTCATACCGGCAATGGTTTTAACAGTGGTGGCAGTCTGCGTTTGCAGGCTGTCGACGGTTTTGGTGTTGCGGTTTTTCGCCAGCTCAGAAACAGCCGTGAAAGCCATATCTACCGTGGCTTTTTTCAGCTTGCTGATATCGGCATCACCGACAATAGAGCGCACCAGAGATTGATCTGCAGAGGCGAGCACCTGGCGTTTGAACGCTGTCGGCTTAGCCTTTTCTGGCAACTGGATGCCTGGCTGAATCAGATCGGCGCGATAAGCGGCATCACCGGTTACTTTGCCTTCCTCCTCATCCTTCTCTTCTGGATCTTCATCACCAGTCGATTGCTCCTGACGCTCCATGCCTTCCAGCTTATCCAGACGGGCAATGATGGCCTGCGCCCAGTCGGGGACTTCTCCGCCTTCATCGCCAGTGCCAGGCAATGCCGGGCCGGGAAGCGGATTTTGCGGCGCAAGGTTAATGACCACTCCTCCGGGTGTCATGGAGGTCGATACATCGTTATCGCCAGTGACATCATCAGGCGGGTTGTCGATAAGATTCGCCATTTCGGCAGCGTCCCCGGTTTTACGGGCCTTCAGGAGCCGGGTAAACCAGTTTTTAGTAGTGCTTGGCATAGAATCCCCTATTGCACAACGTGAACCAGCCCGCCCGTTAGGGACAAAGGCCAGATGATTACCGGTTATCGCGTACTGCTCTGCGATGCCCGGTGAGATTTGTCGGTAGTCAGCGTCATAACCGCAGCTCACCTCTTCGTCGCCGTTCTCCACTGCCTGAATGGCCTCAGGCGTTTTGGCAATGACGTCCGCCAGCAGCAGGTCTGATTTATCACCCGCGCCTCGGCGAACATTCTGGATGTGGCCGTTAGAGAGTTGCCGCCAGTTTTCTGGCGTGACGAAGATGATGTTTCCGCTGAAGTCTTTGGGGTGGCCTATCGTGACGGCCATACCCTCAAACGATGCGATAGTGCGCTCGCTGAAAACTTCTTCAGGCGTGCGCTGTACGGTTATGAGTCCGTGGCTATCAGGCTGCAGGTCAGGCAGCTCCTCAGCGCCATATACCTGCTCACCAGTCCTTGCGATCGGGACGTCCTTAAACAGGACTGACCCATCAGCAAGTTGAAAGCGGGTATTACCAAGGCGGGTTTTAAAGAAATATTTCATCCATCTACCGCCTGCGTTGATTTAATGAATTCCCGCAGCAGATGTTTAATCTGGCGAACATTTCCGCGGCCAGTGATACTGCATCGACGTTTATCACCTGCACGCTGGAATGTTGCTGAAATACCGTCGTAGGAGGCGGTTATCTTTTCGATATCGCCAACCTGCTGCTTGAGGAAATAAATTGCTTTTTTCATGGGGTTACCTGCTGAATTGCGGGTATTGAAAAGGCCGCTCACTGGCGGCCTGTTATTTCTGTGGATCCGGGATATTCACTTCCGCCCAGCATTTGCAGTTCGGGAGGCATCCGGCATGTCCGGTCATACCGTCCAGCGTTGGCGGGTTATCCCACCTGACAAATTTATCTTTCATTTTGCGGTGTGAGGGCCGGGTGCCAGCACCCTCAATACGCCACCAGTACCCCTCAGAGCCAACTGACAGCGCCCGAGCCTGAGTTAATGCGGTAGTGGCGCGGCCTATCTCGGTACGGGCTATCATCCGCGCCCTGCTGGCCGCCACGTCACCGGATTGCATGATCATCTCGTAAAGCTGATCGGGGCGCTCACCATGGATGACAGCCTGTATCGCACGCTCCTGAATTTCCCTGACACGTCCGGCCGCCTCTAATGGCAGAGACTTCATGTAGCGAATCTGTCGGTAAACGATGTCTTGTGCCACCATGCCGACAGGAGTGTTACCAATCACGTCACGCAGACCAGCAGATATTTCTTCCGAAACAGAACGCCACTGATTCCACTCTTCACGCTCCACCTGGGCAAACATCTTTCGACCGACCATTTCGGCCCAGTCGTCGATCACCCCGGAGTAGTCAACAAGCGATTTAGCAATGCTCTCAGCGCTTGCCTGTGAACCATCGTAGGAACCCGTGACGATTTGATTTATCTGGTCGACTATCGCCAGTAGGCTTTTCTGATACTGGACCTCCGATCGGCGGCGGAGGGCTGGTTTCAGATTCAGTCTCCTGCCACTGTTTCGCCGCATTCTGGATATCCTCATCGCTAATTGAAGCACCGATGCCGGTAACGTCAGACAGCTCGCGCAAATCGGTCAGCGCAGCAGCCGGGGACATTCCCAAATCACGCACCGCGGTTGCCAGAGCGGTAGTCGTGTTGGTCGCCACCGTGGAGCGATCGGTGTCGCTCATCTGCCACAGGGGGTTAAACTCAAAGGTGAAATCTTCCGGCAACGGATCGCCAAACTCTGAGCGATGCAGTACATCGAATAACAGGCGGATGTGAGGCCGTAAATCTCGCTCCTGAAGCGTTCCCACGTCGTCGTAGTAGTTCGCGAGGTCAGCGTCACCGGTTGAAAAACCCTTCGGTGACTGGCGGAACAGGCGGACAAGAGGAATGCCAACAGCGCCCGCGATATCCTCTTTAAACTCGCTAAGCAGGTCAGACAGGCCCGCGAAAGAATAAGAATGTGTTTCAAATTCGTCCTCCGAATCAAACAGGGACATACCCTCGTTCGTCTGGTACTGGCGGACCATTTCCATATTCTTGATAAGCGCTTCAAACGCCTTTCCGCCCGTGGCGATAATCTCACGCAGCTTTTTAATTTTTGCCGTTCGCAAATGCGCCTTGTAGGCAAGCTGGGCGGCGCCGACGCTGGTGCTATCGTAGGAAGTCAGGCGATCGAAGATGCGCTCAACAATGGACATCCCCCACTCGTTTTCGGTGATTTTCTGCTGGTACGGCAGTTTCACACCATCCATACGGATCAGGCGGCTGTGGTGAACAGTCCACGCAGGAAGTCCCTGCGCCGTTGTCACGATGTCATAGAATTCAGGCTTGCCGAGGTTAGGGCCAAGCGCCTTAATGCGCCTGGTGAGCTGCGGGTTAATCATCCAGCGGTCGAGCACAGCCAGGCCTTTAAAACTGCCCTTGCCTACTTTATCCAGCACCAGCGGCGTTAGTGGTGCCTGACCTTCAATCAGAATCAGCGCCACCGCCCCGCCATACAGCCGGGACCATTTCAGCGTCTCGTTGATGCAATCCCAAAGCTGAAGCTCATCGAACCGCGATTCCAGAATGCCACGGCGTTTCGGGTCTATCTCACTGGTGATCCGCACGCCCTTTTTGGTCATATCGTCCGCTTTCGAATCGACTGCGGCGCCAATAATCCAGGAGGAACGATAAGCCCACTCGATGAGCAGGCGGTTGCGGCTGGTATAGTTCGCCCTGTAGGTCGATGCGGCATGCTGATTAGGCTGCTGCATACCGACACGGGCAACAAAGTTATCGTACGAATCCGCCGTGGCGACTCGTCCTGTTTTCTTCGCCATGGTGACTATTCTCCGGCTTTTTTTGGTACTCGTGGCGGATAGGATAATTTGTTAAAAAATGACCCGATTTAACATAATGACTGTTACCCGCACCAGCCGGATCCCTCCCGTGATGAAATGTCCGCCAAAGGCTTATTTATCAGGGTTAAGTGGCTAAAAGCGCGTGAATAAAACATGCATAAACAGGGTCAAAAAATGAATAGCGGTGATTTTGCGTGAAACGGTTATTTTCGGGTGTTTAGCTGTTTCCCAGCGCTTCCCAGATATCCATTGCCGTATCGGTTGGAGCAAATGCCATGATGAAAGCGTCGGCCACGTTCGGCGATGGCACATCGCGCTTGGCGAGGTCTTTCTTGCTTTCCACCATCACACGCCCGTTTTTGTCAAAGTCACGGTGCGGAGTGGTTAGCTCCAGCTTGAGTTTTTCCAGTAGCGGACAGGATGAGTCGATGCTTATCAGCTCATCTACCGGGTACTGCTCACCGTTCTTTACCGCGTTGAAGGTATTACGGAAGCGATCCGCTACCAGCCACCAGGCTTGCGCTTTGAGGTTGGCGAAAAAATCCTTGTTCGGGATGCCAATGTATTCGTAGTCCGGCTCATTCACCCCAGCGCCTGCATTGAATCGCTGATAGTTGATGCGGGATGCGTTCATGTTTTCGCGCTTACGATCCTCATTAATTTCTGAGAATTTAGCGCCCGCAGATGCCCCAACACCGATTGAGTCGTAGACGATATCAGCATCGCGCTCCAGCGCCGCCTGATACGTACGCTGGCAGCTCTTCAGCAATTCGTCTTCTTTGGCCTTCCACTCATCCGCCCAGTAGACGACAGAACCGTGGCGATAGACGTTAGCGCACTTATCGGCGCCGCTATCGGCAACGTCGAAACCAATGCGCTTACGCCCGCTCGGTTCGAAATTAAGGACTTTGTGGGCGTCCACAGCAGCCTCAATCCATGACAGCTTGATAATGGCCGCATCATCATCCGACTCTGGAACGCCTTCGTAGACGTGCTTAAACCCATCCGGATCCCGACGCTTGGCGGCTTCGATAACCTTCAGCATGGTGTCGGATAAAAACGGGTTTTCATCGTAGTTGATTTTGCGTATCAGCGTATCCTCTGGCGGATCGACCACAAAGTTACGCCACACGAAATCAGTCACCAGTCCGGGGTTAAAGATAAACCAGCACTCTGAGCCCTCTTTACGGATGGTAGGCTCCAGTATCTTCCACTGGTACTCCGTCAGCGCGTGGGCCTCTTCAAGCCACAGAACGCTGATACCTTCCAGAGACTTAATCTCTTCAATGTTGCGCCAGAGCCCATAAAACACGAATTCAGACCCGGTCACCCGGTTAATGATTTTGTTGTTCAGAATGCGGAAACGATGCCGCAGGCCAAAGCGGTCTATCTGAATTTTGAGCAGGGTGTACACCGACTCTTCAATTTTGTTCTGAATCTGACGCGCACAGCAAAAGCGCAGGCTGTATTTATTCGACAGAAATATGGCAATGCCAGCGGCATCCCATGATTTTGACGATGACCGGCCACCATAAAGCACTTTGTTACGCGCCTGCGTCGTCCAGAAGCTACGCAGGACCGGATTCAGCGTCGGTTTGGATGTCAGAGTAGAAGTCATTGAGGTCACGCTCTCCGTTGCCATCATCAATACCTGCATCACGGCGAAGACGATCGGCCTCCAGCGACACCTTATCAGTAGCAGCCTTGCGATAGTCTGTATCAGCAAATATTTTGCCTACCGTCGCTAGCGTCCCAACGATGGACTCAATACGAACGGTATTGCGCATCATCGCCTTCTCGGCGGCGCTGATATTTTCCATCAACACCTTTATTTCCTGGTCCCCTTCAGCATCTTCCAGCTTGGTCAGCCACCGGCCAATATTCTCCGCGGCGACAAGGTTATTAGCCCGAAGGCGAAATAATTCGTCTTCGAGTGTCAACGCCTTCGCGTCTTCAATGACCTCATCTTTAAGCAGAAGGCGGCGGGCGTAACCACCATGCTTTAACGCCTGCTGGTTGCCGGGTTGAAAGGGGTTAGTCGGCGGATCGGTACGCACCCCGCGTATCGGTTTCGTATCTGGCAGAGGCTCGACTTTTGGTTGCGTACTTTTTTGCGTACGGCCAGCGCTGGCGGGCTTTTCGCTGGTACGCGCCTTATTCTTTTGCGTACCGCTTTGCGTACCACTTTTGCGTACCTGCGTACCGGCCTTGCGTACCCAATCAAACTTCTTCGCTCTCTTCCTGATAGCACCTTCGGTGACGCCGTATTTATCGCCTATATCACGGAGACTAAGGACTCCGGCCCGGTATGCCGACTCGATGGCCTCCCAGTCCGGTGTTGCCATAATTTTGTCCTCGCCTTGACATTATCGAGCCACCTCTTGAAGTGGCTCTGTAATGCCATCAAGCTAAAACGCCGACCGTCTGTTTTTCTACTTTGTCTCTGGCCAGAGAAATGCAGAACCGCACAAACAGGGATGAAAGCGCGTAACACACTGCGGTAAATACCCAGCCGCCGTAGGCAAGCAGAGCGATAGTTGCCACCATGCAACACCATCCCCACCAACGAGCAACGACGTTCTTACGCCGGACAATCTTTCTCAGCGACTCAAGCACCGACTGACGTGTTTTCTCATCAGTTACATGCTCAGCGCCATGCGCGAGGAATGTTGTAAGAAGACCCCCAAATACACCGAGGAATACCACCACCCAAAACGCAGCGGCGGCCACGTTCAGAATGTTGCTTTGCCCTGCAACCGACCCAAAGGCCAGTGCCGCAAGCAGCGCGTAATAGAGAATTTTATTCAGCGTGTCGATTAAAAAGTTTTTCATGCTGTTTTCCTTTAGATGTGAGCCTGTCGTACAGGAACGCCGCCCGAGAGAGGTCGCCACCTTTAACGGCGCTCCTCAGGCTCACGACTGAAAGACTCTCGATGGTTTGCGTGTACGATACGCATTAAAAAGCCCCGCGAATGCGAGGCTCTCTGCCGGTTTATCGGCTACTTCTTAACACTGTCAGGCATCACCGCACCAACAACGCCAGCTAGCGCTACGCCGCCAGCGATGACGGTTTCCTGAATGCCCGGAGGCATCTGATAGCCGAAGACACCGGCAATGACCAGGATGATGCCGCGCCAGGTTGACGGCTCTTTCAGCCGATTAATGAGATAGTTCATATTTCCCTCAAACCAGAATACTTTTTGCCAGGAGATAGCGGGCTTTGCGGTCATCAATGCCGTTCTGTCCGCCGTTGATAATCTGAGTGACGCGAACAAGGTCACCAGACCATTTCAGGCACCCTTTAGCAGCAAAGAACCACGCTGCCGATCTGGCTGCGTATGAGTCCTGCTCCAGTAGCTCAGGGTGAGTAATAAGGTCGACTTTTAAGGCGATTCCGCAGTCGCGATAGTTCGCTAAGCCGGTAATCTGTTTCAGGCCTCGACCGCGATATTTCCAGCCATCCCCAGGCGCCTGATTACCAAGATTCCGTTTACCCCAGTCACCGCCATAAATCAGATTGGCGATAGCCTGCTGGTTAGCTGGCTGCGTTTTGGTGCGCCCCAGTGCTGCGGCCTGCTGCTCAGTAATGCGCCGGGATCCAAACAACGGCACCAGGCGGTCGGCTGCATAATTCAGGCTCTCAACCAGCGTTGAAAAGCTACCTGACTCATGGCCTACCTGCGCAATGAACATCGCCACATCGGTGGGAGATGCGATGCCAAATTCCTTTAGCGCTGCGTCGATATGCGGAAACCACCGCGAGGCCAGTCCGGCGCTGAGACCAGCCGCCTTCTGAAATTGTTGCAGATTCATGTTTATGCCTTTGGGCTTCCGCCGAAGCGAATATTAATAATGTTGATAATCAGCTTCCGGAACTGTTCAACGCCAATAAAGCCGATACCACCGCCGATACCTACCGAGAGGTTTTTTGGGATCGACAAATATTCCAGACCAGACGCGACAGTTAATGTCAGCGCTCCGCAGAGCAGCCCTTCAAGCAGCATCTTTTTCCACCCGCCACCGCCATAGGCAATGCGTAGCCCGGCCATAATCACAGAAAACAGTACAGCGCCCAGCGGCGTATCTCCGCGCCACCAGCCATGGAGCAATTCAATAATGTCCGGCCAGGAATGAGGATCGTTGTTCATCTTCATAGTCTCTCACCCCCGATATACGGATGGCGCTATGTGAGTTTGAAAGGAATCGGCTCAACGGGCTGGATTGGCAAGACGCCACCAGTTCATTCCCGTGAGCCTTATGAGACATGGAATGGTTGCCGGATCGACTTTCTGGCAACGCAAATAAAAAACCCGCTCAAGGCGGGAAGAAACACCAAGGGTAAAAGTGACGGCGGTAGCCGTAAGGTTCCCAAGGTAGAGGGATTGGAGCATCTGACGGGGATCGAACCCGTATCTTCTGGGTGGAAGCCAGATGTAATTACCAAACTACGACAGATGCAATCTGGTTCAGGGCTCTGCGCGGAAGGGTTTTGACGTGTCGTGCAGCACGTCTCTACCCAAGAGCCCTGACCGGATTGCAGAAACGACAAAGCCCAAGGGGTTAGCCTTGGGCCTTTAATTTTTTCTTGCTGCTCAGTTCGCTTTAACGTCCCGAGCCTATCACAATTCAAGCACTTTCCGCGCAACTATTCAAGTAAAATCTGTCGCCATTTGTGCCAAACGCGTCACACATTGGTGCGTAAAGCATCGATTCTGCTAAATTTAGCCAAACATCAACCCTGCTCTCACATGTCCTCAAGCACCATTCTGGATGCTTTTCGTTAAGCTCTTTCGCCATCGACTTCTTACTCATGCGATAGACATACCGATCCTTGATTAGCTTATAGAGAGCTTTATTCCCGGAGCGCACAAGCTCGGCGCTAAGCACTGAATCAATTTTCAATCCCTCCTCGTCAGTACAAAACGCCAGGCCGCTTTTATTTTTACCGCTGAGGATTTCCTTGAAGAAGGCTTCCAGTTCAGGTTTGGTAATACCCGATTTCTTCATACGGCGCAGTGCGTCATTGATAGCAGTCTTCGTTATCTTCCCGGATGCCAATAGCTGGTTAAACATGTTGCCGCCGCTACCGCCTCCAATGTATGACCAGCGGCCCCACATGCGCAGCTTTCCCTGTATCCAGATGCTTTCCAGCGTACGGAGGCGAATCATTTCACCTGCCTTACCAACTTCAGAAGGGTTGATCATACATTCACCTCATTTTGGGTATTGCTCTGTCCAGCAGCAAACTGCGCCAGCGACATAAATGCGCGGCCCTTCGCTTCGAGTTCCGCTCGATTGATGTAACTAAACCGCTCGCCAGCCCATGACTTATCAAACACGACAATGGCGCCAGCGAAAAACGCACTGGTCGGCCTTTGTTTGTCGTCGGCTGGCTTAAACCACTCGGGCAGATCGAAACCAATTCGCCCACGAATAAAGCAGACGTGATCCGCATCTTCCGGCCACCACGTTTCGCTTGTGGCTGACTTCACCAGGAAGACATAGCGACCGCCCTTCTCGCGTTGTGCAGCGGCGTAATTCATGATGTGCGTCATGCCAGTGATGGCTTGCTTTTCGTGGTACTGAGAGCGGCTGTAAGGTGGGTTTCCGTAGGCTGCCCCGCCGATTGAGGAAAGCATTTCCGACCAGTCCTGTGTCAGCGCGTTATCTTCCGCGGTGAACCAGACAGGGCATTTTGCGTTACTGTCGTCTGCGAACAGGTCCAGCATCAACGGGCCATACATCGCATTAATGCCCCAGAAAAGCAGATCCGGAGTCCGCCACTGGTCGCCGACTTCTTTTAAATAGTGATGGGGCGCTGAACGCAGCGCTGTAAGAGCTTCACAGTAAGAATTAGTCATGCGACCTCCTGGTTTTTATTGAGGTGAGGAGCGTTTGAGAGAAATACTGCTTTTGCAAAGCCAAGTGGAGTTGCGCTTCGGATGTTGGCGCGATCGTCGCCTGGAGGGCATTCGTGAATGCGGTTGTCCGGATACCAGTCAGTCACCAATCCGGCGAAAGATGTTCCTGAGATGACCTCGATTGCCTTCTTCTTCGGCACCATCCTGCCGCACGCCAGCTTCACGGCGTCGATAGCCGCTTCAACCATCGGGTGCATATTCTCTGCCGGCGCCTTGAAACCGTTACCCGTCCAGAGGCATGTCTGCTTCGTGTAGTTGTCATCCGCGCACAGCCCAGTGAACTGGTACGGATGGAACGTGTAATCGGATGAGCCGAAAATACTGCTGAATACGCTGACCGGGTTTTCAAACGCCCACGGACAACCAGTCACCATTCCAATCATTCGGCATTGCTCAGCGACCAGCGCAGCTTTGGCCTGAAAATGCGGGTCTTTGGCTCGTTTAGCCTCGAACCACCGGGAACCGGAAACAGCCACGTCTGTGCATGGCGGAAAACCAATAACCATGACAATGTTCTCAGTACGAATAATTTGAGAAAGCCGTGGCATCGCTTCCAGAATGGTTGCCGAAATATTTTCATATCCCCCATCAATGCAAGTCTCTGGATGCTGCGGATCCACCAAGACGGCGCGATAGCCAGCCTCAACCCATGGCTCAGCCATTTTCCCGGTTAAATCACAGAGGCAAATAACAGTCCCTTTGCTCATGCTGCCTCCTGCGATTTTTTCAGCGCGCGTAACTCGGCGTATGCTTCGGCGCGGATGGCTTCCAGCTCTTCAATTGTCCAGCGATGGATTCTGTTGTCGTTATCAAGCCCCTGCACTGTAGCCTCATCGTATTTTGCAACCAGACCTATACGGTAGGCCTTAATATTCCCGGACTTGCCGACGTTGCATTCATCGCACTGGAGATTGATATTGATGCGGGTAAACCGCAGATGAGACGCTTTAGCGACAGTCCGATAATGCCCGGCATGCCAGACAGCAGCGTTATGAGTTCCACAGGAAATGCACCCTTCTCCATTGGCAAGGGCCAGCTCACGACATAGTGTGTTAACCACGCGTTCAGTGACTTCAAGCCAGTGGCTCAGGGATTTTTCCGCCGTCGTTCGTTCAGGGCGGATATGGTGAAGGGGTTTATTTTTTAATCGGTCTTGCGCTTTGGCTTTCTGCTTTTCACGCTGAAATGCGAGGTACTGGAGCTTATGCTCTTCGCAGCACCAGTAAACATTCGAATAGGTCAGATTGAACCAGGCACCGCAGCCGGGTGCTTTGCATCTGCGACGGGGATCTCTCATATCGCACCGCCCTGGTGCGACAGACAAGCAGAAACACCAGCATTAGTGATAGCCGGTGTCAGGGGGTAAATCTTTTGAGGGTGTTTCTTCTGCGCCATCGGTTTTTCTCCGTGGCACAGTAGTCGATAAGCTGGGTTGTTCAGGCCCGTTGTTATTATAAATCAGGATGAGAGATGCAGGTAGTGAGTTTTAAGCTTAATGTCATATTTTTAGAAAAGAAAACCCCGCCAAAGCGGGGTCTTATTCAGGAGCTTTTTCGGCGACCTTGTTGTGAACCTCCCACAGGCTAATGCCGCAGCTCGCGCAGAAGTTGGCAAGATAGTCCAGGCCAGACCACTCGCGAATCCCTCCGCGAGCAGCCTCCACAAACACAGCTATATCTTTACCCCGCCATAAGCCAAACAATCGCCAGCCGCCGCCATCAGGACTTTTTACCGCGGCTATGCGAGTCAGTACGCCGGTCTGATACAGCTCAGTAAAGGCGGGCTTCTTTCTGGTTATCATTCGCATAAATACAAACCTGTGATTTGTTGATAACAAATAGCGTGTTTGCGTTTTATGGTTTCACCTCCTGCGGTGCTGCTGGCAGCGGCATCCAGTGAGTTACCAGCACGCGCTCTATGCAGCATGCTGCTGGCGCATCAAGCCTGTCGAAAAACAGCCCTGAGTGCTTATCGAAGAATGATACAAAGCGATGGCCCATTTTGTTTATGGTGAGCACCTCCTGCTCATCCTCCGGCATCCGCTCGCTTACCGGAATCCATTTGCCCGGCACGGTAACGACGCTCTGCACCGAGTTCAGAGCGGGGGTATCATGCTGGGCGGCTGCTAATGTGGAGTCAATGATATGCTGACGCATCCAGTTAGCTCCTCGTGCAAACACGTTTACCGGGTCTCCATAGTAATATCCTATTTCATATGCCTGCTCTGCTGTCATCTCGTCAGGAATTACCAGCGCTGGCTGCGCGTGGCGATAGAGCGGCGCACCCTCGATCCCAGCAGAGACAGAGATTACCTTCCTCATCCTCGCTGTATCGGTTGAACAGAAAAGATTTCGCTCATTACAATCCGGCTCGCTGTCCATTGCGGCCAGCGCCATGCGGGCCAGCTCTCGTTCTTCTGATGCGCTCGGCTCTGGTCCGTTGCCCAGGAAAATTTGCTGTGCGCGCTCTCTGGTTATGGTTGATTTGGTCATTGGTCACCCTTAGGCGTGCATACGCCACGTAGAGAAACGTCGGCATTGTTTACCTTTTTCACTTCGGCAAATGCAGCTCGACAGGCGGATTCTGTTTGAAACTCTTGAGTGGTAATGGTCGGGTTTTCGTAACCGCCGAACATCCAGATAATGAGCACCCACATCACTCAATCTCCACCTTGATGCCAGCGGCGGCCAGCGCTACCTTTACGTCTTGGCTGTAGTTATAAACGCCATCAGACCAGACATATCTGTCCCCAGATACAATCTGCCGTAAGTCTGGCAGCTTCACGGTGCGGGCCTCCAGCCCGGCGATGCGCTGGCGCAGTGCTGTGTTATCGTCGAACAGCTCACAGATGTGGCGATTCTGCTTGCGAACGCGATTTTCGCTTTCAGTCATTTGCTGCTGCGCCTTCTCCAGCTTTTCGCTGTTAGCCTCAGCTGTTTTTCTCCACGTTGCGCAAATACGTTTCTCTGATTCCAGTGCCTCTACCAGCTCAACGTTTCGTTTTCCTTTGACCTCAACCTGTCGATACAGCTCATCCCAACTTTTTGAGTTGTCGCGCACCAGACTTGTCACGCGCTCTTCACGTGACTTGTAATACTCCAGCGCCTCTACCAGCGCGAGGACGTCGTCGGCTTTTACGTACAGGCTTTCGCCAAACTCATTTGCTGAAGCAGCTCGACGTTTCAGGCTCTGCACCAGTTCGGTGATATCAGTTGTCATGCTCGCCATCCTTCGCAGCTATAATTGCTGCATCCATCAAAGTCGTATGGGTTGTATTGCCAGGTAATGCGGCCACAATGTGGGCAGTTCCAGCGAACCTTTCCACTTTTTGCCTTCTGTCTGCGATTGTATTTTTTTAGCCATTCAGGCATCACCAGTCCGGCACCTTGAACCATAGTTCGGCGGTTGAAATCATTGATATTGAACGTGCGGCGCTTTACTGCATCTGCCATATGGAAGGGCAGCCACACAACGCCTGGCTCATCCGTGTTGGCGGATACAAAAACGAATGCCTTGCTGAAATCATCGGTTGGCAACCCTCCGCTTTGTAACCAGTAAACATCGTTCCCGTTCCAGTCACCTTTTTTATACGCAACGTATGCGCTGCAACCTTGCTCAACCACGCTATCGCATGGGATGTACTGGCAATCCACATGCCATACAGCCAGGGCATCAACAGCATCAGCGCAAATCGGCTGGTCAATCTCTCTCCCGTAGTCCCAGCATCTCTGCGCCTCTTCCTGCGTATAAACGTGCGCGCGGTCGATATTGGAGCTGTATCCGTTTCCGTTATGGCAATGAAACGAGGCGTTGCTCCCCACAGTTTCTCGCGTGCAAAGCATGTAAAAACGGTTGCTCATTTGTCGGCCCCCTCGCTGCGGAACATCATGATTGTCAGGTCGCCTTTAGTGGCCAGGCGAACGGTAGAGCCGAGTTCTAGGCTGTTAAGCTCAAAGGCGTCATAAAACTCATTCACAGCTTTCTGGCGGCGAGATTCCTTACGACGCTTGCCCCACTGCCTCAGAGCATTTTTGGTAATCCACTGGCCTGTTTTAACCATGATGTATGCCCATCCAAGAATGGCTAAACCGGTATTGAGATAAGTGGCGATGCTCATTTCCCGGCCCCCTCGCGCAGCGAGTCTGCCAGCCACTGCAAATTCATGATCTGCACGCCGATATTGCTGAACTTCTTCTCCAGGTGAGCGATGGCCTTCTCAACTCCGCGCGCCTCGGCTTCGGCTACGATGCGATCGGTGGCGGGGGTTTCGATTTCAGGCTTGGCGTAAACAGGCCACGAATCACTGCCGTCATCGTTTTTCTCCCCAGGCTGCTCATGCACTGCAAGATACTCACCACCGCGATCTGGCTCTTGATATGTCGGCGGAATCGAATGGCATGACAACCATGCATCTGGTTTGTTGAATGCAGCCTTCAGCGCCACATTCTCCGCAGCCAGCTGCTGATACGCTTTCGCCAGCACCATAACCTTTGTCTCTTTGATCGACAGCTCGCCTGCCGACTCCAGCGACTGAATGAGCTCGTTTACTGTTGAGATGTTCATGCTGTCCACCATTCAATAAACATGCAGATACCAACGGTTACTACGGCAATCAGCACCCAGCAGATCACATCCAAAATGGCGGCGAACCGACGGAGGGTGTATTTGCTGTAATTCTCAGGATCAATATTCATACCGCCTCCCCAAGCACCCAGCGCAGAGCCGCAGCGTAATCGCCAGTGGCACCTTCGAGGGCTTTTGTGATTTCTTTACGGGTTTTCAGACGTGGCTTCGCTTCACCAAGAATCTGGCGCTGCCGCCGGGCTTTTTCATGGCCGGTTGTGCCAGCGGTCGCCTGCTCGATTTCCGCTACCTTTTCCCGCTGCTCTTCGGGTTTCAGTGATGCCAGTTGACGCGCCTGGGTAACCGTCACCGTGCCGGACTCCACAGCGTCTTTGACTGCCTGGGTGGCATCCAGTAGTGACAGCGTTGCGCGTACGGTCTGGACACTCACGCCAAACATCAGCGCTAAATCGTCCTCGTCGTGGCCGCGCTCCAGCGCATCAGCCATTTTCTTTGCTCGGCCCAGCGGTGTATCTGCCTGGCGGATTTCGTTAGCACTTACCATTGCCTGCGCCATGCGAATGGCGGAGCCACGTTTAGCGACTGCCGGAACCAGTAACGGTTCTTTGCCTTCTTTCGTCAGACGCTTGTTAGCTTCCTGTGTATGGCGCACACGCTGGCGACCATCGACAACACAGGAGCGCCCTGTCTCCGGGTCTTTCCAGACGATAATCGGCTCAAGAACGCCCTGGTCCATGATGTTCAGCACCATTGCCTCGCTGATAGGCAGGTGGATACGCTCATCGTAAAGCGGGTGCGTTTTGTCGGTAACCAGGTGCAGGTTTTCAGGTTCGAACGTTAAAACGTTCGTTTTGCCGCTGGCGCCGTATACAAGCTTTGAGTCTTTAGCCATTTTTCACTTCACCTTTTTTCTGTTCGACCTGCTGAGACCACTTTTCAATCAGCCGGATTTTCGATTTGCTCTTGCCACCAGCCCAGTAGCTATCCTGTACGCGGAGATGTCCGTAAGGGCATCTCAGGGCCCCGGAACAGGCGCCAGCCTGGTAATCCCGAAAATAAAACTCCGCAGCTGAACCACAGACCGGGCAATCAGGTATCTCTCGCATCACCGGGTCACCTCGCGGATTTTCTGGAATTTAGTTCCGTGGTGCGGATTAGCTGGGTTAGTAACCTTCGAATTCATAAACCCGGCGGCCACCAGACGTTCACAGCGGTAGCGAGGGCGATCAATGAAACCAGCCAGGGACTGCCACTCAAACCAGACGCCAACCGGCACCGACTGGAGCAGTTTGATATCCAGCGCTGTGAGATTGCTGGTTACCGCTACGGGCTCGGTACTTCCACCCGGCATCCAGTAGCCATTCAGGTTTTGCGCTTTGCCTTCACGCTCCAGCACCATCAGCCGGGCCAGCATTTCAGGTGCTGTCAGGTCGAAATAAACAGCCAGCTCACGGCAGGTGACCTTCTCCAGCTCTTTCAGCACGTCAGTAATTTTTTCCATCAGAGATATCCTCACGGTTAAATTTGTTAGCCCCGGAAACCCTTCGGGATGGTGGTATCCAGTTTGCTGCTCACACCGAACGAGCTGCCGGTTGCCAGGTTTGCCGGGCATAACTTCAGAGCCAGCTCCTGCCATTTGCTGCGTAGGGTTTTCACGGATTGAACTCGGGAGCACCAGAACTGATCGCGCTGAATGCGCTCAATCATGGTGCGGATTTGGTCATGGCTGCAGCCGTGCTCCTGGCGCAGCATGCGAACCTCTTGCGCCCAGGCCACGAAGTTCGGCTCTCTCGGTTTTGCCAGAGTGCCGTCGAACTCTGCTGCGCGTTCGTACATCTCGATGATGGTCGACCAGAACCACATGGCGAGGTCGAAATCGTCATCGGTAGCCAGGTTACTGTCTTCGGTAGCGTCAGGAATGACTGCTTCCGGGATGACAGCTTTCTGAGTCGATTCAGAAAAGTTATCCACAGGAGAAATCTCTCCCGCGTGGTTTTTATGATCTGTATGTAATGATCTGTTTTTAAGATCTGTATAGAGATAGGATTCGGCTTGAGAGCCGATTCCAGGATTCGGCTCATGAGCCGTTTCCATTCGGCTCTTGGGACGAATGCATTCGGCTTGAGAGCCGATTCCATTATTTTCAGTAACTTGCTCCGATTCGGCTTTTGCGCCGATTCCATTCGGCTTATAAGCCGTTTCCATGACTTTCAATGACTTATTCCCATTCGGCTCTTGAGCCGAATCCAGTATTTGCGGGAATATCCGGGAAATCAGCGCTTCCTGGTCAATTCGGTAATGCTTTTTGGGTGTTCCACCGACCTGGCGAAGCTCTTCTTCGATAACGCCTGACAGGTACTGATCCGTAATTTTGAACATCGCTTTTCGGACAACATCGCCATCTTTAGCGCGTACCTCTTTCGCAAGTGCCGCATGCTCCTTGTAAAACCAGCCATCATCCAGACTCGACTTACCCGACCAGAACACCAGCTGATTGAGAATCGCTGCCAGCAAATGCTGCTGCCTGTCTCCTGCAAAGAAATCCAGATACGGGCCGGGAATCGTTATGCAGTTCCCCTGCCCTGACATGGCCTGAACAATTTCAAAGACCTGATTGCTCATACCAAAACCTCATTGTGTAGCCGTAAAAACTCACGTAACCCCATCCAGCCAACTTTCCCGCAGGCTTTGCGATAGGACACATCTTTCTCAGTTGCAGTAATTACCGTCACCATGTGCCCCTTGTGTCTGTGCTGAAAGCGGGAGCCGGCCTTAGGGATACCATCACAGGCATTACCCATTTCAGACGGTTCATACGCCGGATAAGCACGTTTCAGACGCGCAATCAGTTCAGCAGCAGAGTGGTTACACATAGTCACCTCCAGAGTTAGTGGAGTTACGGCGCTTTAACAGCAACGGATTGATTAGCCCTGCGGCATGCAGAGCATCGGGGTGTATTTGATTTTTGTTTGTGGTCAGGCATAATTACCTCGCAATTACCTCTTCGTTTTTGCACCAGAAAGCCGTTAGTGTTAGCGCACTGCGGCTTTCGCCTTTTCTGAACTTCCCCGGGTCATTACGCCTCCAGATGAGCAGTTTCTTTGCCCTTGTCGCTCTGCAAAATTAAAGCGACCTCCTTTGCCAGCCGGGCCATGTCATCGTCGACAACGCCCCACTCAAGAACAGCCAGCAGCATGGCCACTTTCGGGAACCAGTCTTTTTTCCATTTGCTGACGGTTGACTTGGTTAAACCCATCGCCTTAGCCACGTTCGTAGTGCCGCGAATGGCGATCTGGTTCTGCAGCCAGGTCTCAATTTGTCGCGCCTGGTGTTTGTTTCGTGCAGTTGAATTTTCCATCTGTGATACTTCCTCTGGTGTTAATAAAAAGGCCACTTATTAGGCGGCTGGTGATTTGGTTTGGTCATCGCCAAAAAGAAGCCATTCAGGCTTGCATTTAAGCGCACGCGCTAACTCAACCAAGTAGCGCGGACGCTTAGTAGAACCAGCCTCAATGGCTTGAATAGATTGCTGCCTCATACCAGCGAGCTTTGCCAGTTGGTCTTGTGACAGATTCAACTCTTCGCGTTTTTTCTTGAGGCGTTGAGAAATTGTTTCCATATGCCCTCCACAGTTTTATCTGTATTCAACAACAGTTATTTCTGTTTGTCAATTACAGTTTTAACTGTGAACATCAGGGAGAATTCAAAGGGGGACTCATGAGCCTTGCAGATCGCGTAAAACAAAAAAGAATGGAGCTAGGGCTCACTCAAACGGAGGCCGCAGAAAGAGCGGGTATTCGCCAGCAGTCCTGGCAGAGCATTGAAGACGGAAAGACACTAAAGCCAAGAAATATCGTAGGTATCGCAAAAGCGTTAAATTGCGATCCCTCGTGGTTGATGAATGGTGGCGCATTCATGCCGATAGGCGAGATGAATTCGAGGCGAGTACCTCTTATCAGTTACGTTCAGGCGGGAGCCCTTGCGGAGAAGAAATCCATAGAAGCGTTTGATGGTGATTTTGAGTACATTCTCACAGACTTAGACCTTTCAGTACACAGCTTTGCATTGCGGATTGAGGGTGATTCAATGGAGCCTGATTTTAAGGCTGGTGATGTGATTATCATTGATCCTGAACTAGAGCCCTCTCCAGGTGAGTTTGTTGTTGCAAAAAATGGCGGGCAAGAAGCCACGTTCAAAAAATACAGGCCAACCTATACAGATATGCAAGGGGTTCAGCATTTCGAGCTGGTGCCATTAAACGATGACTATCCAGTTATAAACTGCGATACCCAGCCAGTAGAAATTATCGGCGTTATGATCGAGCACAGAATCTACCGCAGGAAACGATAACACATCCTCGCTCAACACAAACCGGCGCAAGCCGGTTTTTTTATGCCCATAAAAAATAAATTCCCCATCTTTACAGATAGATATGTAACAAGACAGAAATAATACAGTTTTGTCTGTTGACGATAATACAGTTTTATCTGTAAATTTAAGCCATCCAAGCAACACCAATCACCGCACAGTGGTTGATAAGCATAAAACGTTCGGTTGGCCGCCAGAAGGCTAAAAGCAACAGACCTTGCAATGCAGTGAATGCGGCTATGCGCACGCGGTTCAGTTAAAGCAGTACCACTTGTTTCCCGAAGTGGGGTGGAAAGAAAGCTGCCGATATCAGTTGTTAACTGGCTGGTATCACCGGGAGGCACCCGGCACTGCATTGCAAGGTCTGTTGGTACTCAAATTCACATGACAGTGAGGGGTAGCAAATGATCCGCGAACATGAAGTACCTGCGTGGCACCGGTTCTGCATAAAGGTTGCTCTGCTTGTGGTTGCAGTCGCATGGGTAAGCTTTGAATTTTGCTGGGGTGTCTCATGAGCAAAAATGGCATTCGTTCCCTGGTTATCGCGCTGGCCATCGGATTGGTTTTCTGGGGCGGACTGGCTGTCGAAATTATGTATATCAAAGGGGTGTTCAATGGCTAATTTACTGCATGGCAACCCGGCTTTTAAAGCGGCACAAAGCAAGCTGGCTATTGCTCAATTTGTTGGTAATAGTGAAATGTGGTCAGAGGCTTTTTCCTCAATGAAAGATATTTATGAGGAAGCTAAGCACGCAGAAGATTTTATGTTTTGCGGTCGTGAAGAATCTCTCTCAGGCCTGAAATTCAATGATGTTATTTTGAATTATGACATGTATGGCGACTTGGTTTCTGTTAACGCAGATTCTGGCAATGCACGTTACAAAATAAACACAGAAGTTTCTTACTAATACCATCACTTTTTATTTAATGCCTTAACTGGCAGGAATGAACACACATCAAATTTAACCGGAGATAGATAAATGGAAGAATTAAAGTTGCACTGTCATGGTTGCGGCGGTTCTTTTGCTCGCGATGAGCTGCAATATCGTCCATCTGGCAGGGGTGCTTATCGGAGAGACTTTTATTTCTGCCCGATATGCAATGAGAAAGAAAAGCAGAAAATCGCTCTCTCCGCTGCTGCTTCCTCGTTTCGTAAAACCTTGCCGCCCCGTCCTGGGCATATGGCCAACAAGCGCTGGTAGGTAACGATATGATCATTCCGTCAAAGTTAATCCGCGCCGCTCTGGTGTGTGTAGCCAAAAATGACCCTCGCTACTACCTGTGCGGGATACATATCACACCGAAATACATAGAGAGCACTAACGGTCGAGTAGCGCTGCGCATGGAGCATGGCATCCGGACCAAGAGGGATATCATCGTCCAGTTTGAAGGGAAGATACCTGCTAAAGCTGAGACAACAGAGCTTATCTTTAATAAAGAACCACTCGCGATTCATCGTGACCAGTATCTAAATCGACTGGCTATTACCGGCATTAAATTGATAGATGGTCGTTTTCCAGATTTGGGGAAAATTATCCCTAAAAAATTCAACCTTAGCGCCAATCCGGTCATTCAGGCCGAATACCTTGGATATCCGACAAAGATGTTCAGTTGTGAAGGTAACTTTATTCCTATGCAAATTTGGCCCTCTGGCGAGTTTGATGCAGTGAAAATAAAGTTCAACAAACAAATCGACACCACCTATGGCAATCCTCAATTCATCGTTATGCCCTGCCGTGACGATTACTTTAAGGCTAAGGAACAGGAATCATGAAAATAGAATTCAATGATCAAGGGTCGGATTCAGTCATCACACTAACGAGCACTGTATTTGAATTCCGTCTCCATAACCGCGCTGTTGATACGGCGCTATTTCTTGCTCCTTCTGTTCGCGCTAAGCGTAGCGGTTTCTTTGTTTTAAAAACGGTTATTACCGGCAAAACCTCTCACGTATTACGTGCGTATAAAGCGATTAAAGCGGAGGCATCACGATGAGCAAATCCTTAAATGCGCGTTGTATCCGCCGCTGGAAAGTGAAATTTAAATCTTTCTGCGATTCAAAAGTTAACCCCTACTGGCGCAAAAGTGACCTGCGCGGGTATATCCGCGAAGCGGCTCTTACCACCGCCTACAGCATGGTCGAGAGCATGGCTGAACGTAACGCCAAAGTTGACTATGACGGCGCGCCTAATAGCTGGAGCTATGAGTTTTCTCTCTGGTACCGCTTACGCAGGGAAAAATATCTCAAAGAAGCGCGTGACTACCTGGACGAAGACGCTACTAACGACGAAATCGACGAAGAGATTGAGAACGAACTGGAGGCTTGGAATGACTGAACGCGGCATGATTTTTAACGCTGAGATGGTGAGGGCCATTCTCGACGGACGGAAGACGCAGACCCGGCGGATTATGAAGGTACAGCCGGAATCCAACCAACTTGGCTTGCTTCTTATCACTGACTCAACCAAGCACAGTGACATTGGCAAATACCACTGGGCAGAATCTAACGCTACTGGTAACCATGTGCGTTCAAAGCTCTTTTTATGCCCGTTCGGCGCTGTAGGAGATCGCATTTGGGTAAGGGAGACCTTTTGCCCGGTAGATGACACTCAGTATGACGGGGAGAAGTGGGTGGATTTCCGCGCCACACCTCGTTATGAAGCCAGCCATCCTGCAGGCTGGGACAGCGCGCCTAATGACGCTGAAGCCCTCAAATGGCGCCCATCCATCCACATGCCGCGCTGGGCCAGCCGCATTCTTCTGGAAATCACCGACGTGCGGGTTGAGCGGCTGAACGCTATCAGCGAGGAAGATGCGCGAGCAGAAGGCATTATTGACGGTGGCTGTCTTAATTGCGGTGAGCCTGAGCCATGCGGATGCGCAAATCCAGAGCCTGACGCTACCGATGCTTTTGCCTACCTGTGGCAATCGATTTACGGGCAGGAAAACTGGAATGCTAATCCCTGGGTTTGGGTAATTTCTTTTGAGCGCATTGAAGGCGGTGCAGCATGAGCGACTTACTCGAAATCAAGGTAGGCCACACATACCGGGCAAAGCGGCCGCGCCCTGCTGGCACCATTATCAGCCCGCTGGTGAACGACCGTACCGTTACCTGGTTCAGCAGGTCACACGTCCAGTATGACAGCCCGTCCGTTTCGTTTGGGCGGCATTACCCCACAGTCACCATCGAGAAGTTTCGCTCATGGGCTTCTCACGATGTGACCGACGAACTTCCCCAGGGTGAGTACGCCCCATGGCCAATTAAAAAGGCAGGCATAGCATGAGCGTAGGGATTGCCATCATTAACCGCCCGACAGTCGCGGCTAACAATGCAGGGAAGAGCTTAAGCGGATGTATGAGACTTGGTGCCACTATCGTGGCCTGAAAGTGGTGTGAGGTGAAAATGAATACAATGTTTTTGTTAATGGCCGAATATGGGTCTGCTACGGTTCCACTCAGCCAGGTGTGCGAAAAGTATTTTGGGCTGAAACCGGCAACCGCAGAAAAGCGCGCGGCTATGGGTGAGATACCCATTCCAACCTTCCGGGCGGCAGAGAGCCAAAAGGCACCACGCATGATCCATATTCAGGACCTTGCTAATCACATTGATGCGCAGTTGAAGAAAGGCCGCGACCTCCTGGAACAGATGAAAAGTGGCAGTTAGTGATACTGTAACTCAGATTCCGGATACCGCCCATTATGCTGTATCCGGTTTTATTTTTGCATCACCAAGCACCCCAATAGAACCCCATAATGATATAAGCATATGATTATGCTACTTATATCAACCATGTTCAACTGGAGCAACATGGGCAAGTTTATGGCCGTCGGTCTGACGGACCTGCTGGAGAGTTCAGGCATGAACGGTGTTCCGGCGTTTGTCGGCCTTGCGCTGCTGTCGGCTTTTCTGTGTATGTTTATCGCCAGCGGCTCGGCCATCTGGTCGATTCTGGCGCCGATCTTCGTACCAATGTTTATGCTGTTGGGCTTTCACCCGGCGTTTGCGCAGATCCTGTTTCGTATCGCTGATTCATCGGTGCTGCCGCTGGCGCCGGTGTCACCGTTTGTGCCGTTGTTTCTCGGTTTTCTACAGCGCTACCGGCCGGATGCCCGCCTCGGCACCTACTACTCGCTGGTGCTCCCTTACCCGCTGATTTTTCTCGCCGTCTGGCTGCTGTTGCTGGTGGGCTGGTATCTGGTGGGACTGCCGATCGGCCCTGGCATCTATCCGCGGCTGTCTTAACCCACCGATGCGCCAGGGACGGCCGCCTTAGCTTAACGCGATATCTTCACTTTGAACTTACGGGTCGCTTCCCCGGCTCCGACGAATATGCCGAAAAGCGCGCGATACCCTCGCTCAAGCAACAGCGACATACCATGAATAACCAGACCGCTGAAGATCAGTACGATTACGCCAGTCAGTATATATTGCATAGCTCCACCTCTGAGTTATTAACCGCGCCGCGCCGACGCGGTAGCACTTTCCCGAGCGCGCACAGCGGCGCGGAGGACCGACGTCGTCAGCTTAAAAGTAGCAAAAACCCTGTCCGGTAACCCGCCAGGATCGATCCAAAAATAAATCATCGTGGCGATCGCAGAATACCTCCACGGCGGATAGCCCGCCGTGCTATCTGGCGATGCGGTTTTACCTTTTGGGAGTATAGTTGACTGCCGTCAGCGCGTGGTATCGTGTGCCTCTCATGTACGATGGTGGATGACAGAAACGATGTTGACCTTGCTGCAGGATAAAATGGATACCCCGCTGGGGCCGTTGTGGGTGCTTTGCGACGAACAGTTTAATTTGCGCGCCGTCGAGTGGGACGAGCACCGCGATCGGATGGAAACGCTGCTCGACGTTCACTATCGCCGGGAAGGCTATCAGCGCGTCGACTGCCGCAATCCCGGCGGTCTCAGCAGTAAGCTGAGCGACTATTTTGCCGGCGATTTAGCCATTATCGAGACTCTGCCTACCGCCACCGCCGGCACCCCTTTTCAGCGCCAGGTCTGGCAGGCGTTACGCGATATCCCCTGTGGCCAGGTGATGCACTACGGCCAACTGGCCGAGGCGCTCGGTCGTCCCGGCGCCGCGCGCGCGGTGGGCGCCGCCAATGGCGCCAATCCGGTGAGTATCGTGGTGCCCTGCCATCGGGTCATCGGGCGCAACGGCACCATGACCGGCTATGCCGGCGGCGTACAGCGTAAAGAGTGGCTTTTGCGTCATGAGGGCTATCTGTTGCTTTGACTGAAAATGCCTTTTCTGGAATTTTCAGGTAATTTTACAATCAAAAGTGGCGTAATAATCTGTTTTTAATCAAATAGATACACAGTCGATTTGATTTACCCTGCTGATATTACGTGTTTCCGGGCCTGAAGACTTACCTGCTGATCAAAAAGATGTTAAAATTGACCAATATCAATTAAGGCCTGAGCAGACATATGATCCCTGAGAAGCGAATTATTCGACGCATTCAGTCTGGCGGTTGTGCAATCCATTGTCAGGATTGCAGCATTAGCCAGCTCTGCATCCCCTTTACTCTGAACGAGCATGAGCTTGATCAGCTGGATAATATTATCGAGCGGAAAAAGCCTATCCAGAAAGGTCAAACCTTGTTCAAAGCCGGTGATGAGCTGAAGTCGTTGTACGCTATTCGCTCCGGGACCATCAAAAGCTATACCATCACCGAGCAAGGTGATGAGCAGATCACTGGCTTCCATCTGGCGGGCGACCTGGTGGGCTTTGACGCCATCGGCACCGGTCTGCACCCGAGCTTTGCGCAGGCGCTGGAAACCTCAATGGTCTGCGAGATCCCCTTCGAAACCCTTGACGATCTTTCCGGAAAAATGCCCAATCTGCGTCAGCAGATGATGCGCCTGATGAGCGGTGAGATTAAAGGCGACCAGGATATGATCCTGTTGCTTTCCAAAAAGAATGCCGAAGAGCGCCTGGCCGCGTTTATCTATAACCTTTCTCGTCGTTTCGCCCAGCGCGGCTTCTCACCACGTGAGTTCCGGCTGACCATGACCCGCGGCGATATTGGCAACTATCTCGGCCTCACCGTCGAAACCATCAGCCGTCTGCTGGGCCGTTTTCAGAAAAGCGGCATGCTGGCGGTGAAAGGCAAATATATCACTATTGAAAACAGCGATCTGCTGGCCCAGCTGGCCGGGCAGGCGCGCAACGTCGCTTAATCTCTGCGCAATACCTGGTCACGATCGGCAATTTTTTCAGATTTGTTGATCTGACCAGGCTCCTCCCCTGTTTCAATTCATCCATATAGGTTATCTTTTTAATAACTGACGGTAGCTGCAGTTGTAAGGAGACCCTGTATGGCGAAGTATCAGAGCATGCTGGTAGTAATCGATCCTAACCAGGACGACCAGCCGGCGCTAAGGCGAGCGGTGTACCTGCACCAACGGATTGGTGGACGCATCAAAGCCTTTTTGCCGATCTATGATTTTTCCTATGAAATGACCACCCTGCTGTCGCCGGACGAGCGGACGGCAATGCGCCAGGGCGTCATTGCCCAACGAACGGCCTGGATCCGCGAGCAGGCGAAATTCTACCTGGAATCGGGCGTGCCGATTGACGTGAAAGTGGTGTGGCACAACCGCCCCTTCGAAGCGATTATTCAGGAGGTGGTCAGTGAGAAACACGATCTGCTGCTGAAGATGGCCCACCAGCACGACAAACTGGAGGCGGTGATCTTTACCCCGACGGACTGGCATCTGCTGCGTAAATGCCCTTGCCCGGTGTGGATGGTCAAAGACCAGCCGTGGCCGGAAGGCGGCAAAGCGCTGGTCGCCGTCAATCTCGCCAGTGAAGAAAATTATCACAACACACTTAACGAGAAGCTGGTTCGCGAGACGCTGTCGCTGGCGGAAGAAGTCAACCACACTGAAGTGCACCTGATCGGTGCCTACCCGGTGACGCCGATCAATATCGCGATAGAACTGCCGGATTTTGATCCCAGCGTCTACAACGACGCGATCCGCGGCCAGCATCTGCTGGCGATGAAAGCGCTGCGGCAGAAGTTTGGCATCGATGAAAAATTCACCCACGTCGAAAAAGGACTGCCTGAAGAGGTGATCCCGGACCTCGCCGAGCATCTGCAGGCGGGGATCGTGGTGCTGGGAACGGTCGGACGTACCGGCCTGTCGGCGGCGTTCCTCGGCAATACCGCGGAACAGGTTGTCGACCACCTGCGCTGTGACCTGCTGGTGCTGAAACCGGAGGCCTACCAGACGCCGGTGGAACTGGACGACGACGACGACGATTAACCGCTACCACTGATCTTCCCCCGCCTCGCGGGGGATTTTTTTGCTTGCTGCCAGCCAGGCACAAAAAAAGGGCCGTTGGCGGCCCCTGTCACTGTCCAGCGAGAATGGCTTAGTGGATACCCAGACGCCAGGCCAGATCGATCTCTTCTTTCAGCTCCAGCGAGGAGAGCGCCATCAGGTCAGCAAACTCCAGCTCCAGCAGTTTAAGTTTTTTCAGATACTGCGCTGGGGTCATGACGGTAGTGTCGCGGCGTAAGAATTCGATGGCCATCTGCGTTGGGGTTAACTCGGTATCCATAATATCCTCTGTCTGATGTAAGAACCGGAACATTATATCACCTCTTGCCGCTTATTTTATGAACAATTCCAGGCATCCCCCTGCATATAAAAAAGCCGTCTCACAGGAGACGGCTTATAAACAAACGTTGTAAAACAATTATGTTACATTACAGCGCTTTCAGGATCGCATCGACGCTGGCTTTAGCATCGCCAAACAGCATATGAGTGTTCTCTTTAAAGAACAGCGGGTTCTGTACGCCGGCGTAACCGGTGTTCATTGAACGCTTAAAGACCACCACATTCTGCGCTTTCCACACCTCGAGCACCGGCATGCCGGCGATCGGGCTCTTCGGATCGTCCTGCGCCGCCGGGTTGACGGTATCGTTGGCGCCGATCACCAGCACGGTGTCGGTGTCGCTGAAATCGTCGTTGATCTCATCCATCTCTAGCACGATGTCGTAAGGCACTTTGGCTTCCGCCAGCAGGACGTTCATATGCCCCGGCAGTCGCCCGGCCACCGGATGAATACCAAAGCGTACTTTGATACCCCGCGCCCGCAGCTTCTCGGTAATTTCTGCTACCGGATACTGCGCCTGAGCCACCGCCATACCGTAGCCCGGGGTGATGATCACCGAGTGCGAGTTTTTCAGCATCTCCGCCGTCTCTTCGGCACTAATCTCGCGATGCTCGCCCACTTCTTCATCGCCGCCGCTGGAGGAACCATCGGTGCCGAAGCCCCCGGCGATCACGCTGATAAAGGAGCGGTTCATCGCCTTACACATAATGTAAGAGAGGATGGCGCCGGAAGAGCCCACCAGCGCGCCGGTGACGATCAGCAGGTCATTACTCAGCATAAAGCCCGCCGCCGCTGCCGCCCAGCCCGAGTAGGAGTTGAGCATCGAGACCACCACCGGCATGTCCGCACCGCCGATAGAGGCCACCAGGTGCCAGCCAAAGGCCAGCGCGATCGCGGTCATCACCAGCAGGCACAGAACCTGGGTGCCGGTGCTGTCAGAGCGAACAAAAATCACCATCAGGATGAAGGAAACCACCAGCGCCGCCAGGTTCAGCTTATGGCGATTGGGCAGCATCAGCGGCCTGGAGGAAATTTTGCCGCGCAGTTTACCAAACGCCACCACCGAACCGGTGAAGGTCACCGCGCCGATGAAGATCCCGAGGAACACTTCGGTCAAATGAATATTGACCAGAATTTGCTCCATACCGGTTTCATGCTGCAGGTAGCTGTTGAAACCCACCAGCACCGCTGCCAGACCCACGAAGCTGTGCAGGATAGCCACCAGCTCCGGCATCTCGGTCATCTCGACCTTCTTCGCCAGACGAATACCGATCGCCCCGCCGATCACCATCGCAAGAATAATCCAGCCGACGTTGCCGGCGTCCGGCCCCAGGATGGTAGCGATCAGGGCAATGGCCATCCCGGCGATGCCGAAATAGTTGCCCTGCTGCGACGTTTCGTGTTTCGACAGGCCCGCCAGGCTGAAAATAAACAGGATTGCAGCAACAATGTATGCAGCCGTTACTAATCCACCAGACATGTGCTACCCCTTATCCTTTGCGAAACATTTTCAGCATGCGCTGAGTCACGGTAAAACCACCGAAAATATTAATGCTGGCGATCAGCACCGCGATAAAGCTCAGGAAGCTGACCCAGCCGCCGTGGCCTATCTGCAACAACGCGCCAACCACGATAATGCCCGAAATGGCATTGGTCACCGACATCAGCGGCGTATGCAGCGCATGGGAGACGTTCCACACCACGTAGTAACCCACCACGCAGGCCAGCGCGAAGACGGTGAAATGGCCGAGGAACTCTTTTGGCGCCACGTTGGCCAGCCAGCCGAAGAGAATAATCGCCAGCGCCATCAGCGCATATTTGCGCCACGGCGACGCCGGTTTCACCGCTTCTTTCGGCGCTTCCACTTTTTTCGCCGCGGCCTGCGGCTGAGCGGAGACCTGAATCGGCGGCGCCGGCCAGGTGATTTCACCTTCGCGAACAACGGTCACGCCGCGCACTACCACGTCATCGAAATCGATAACGATATTGCCGTCTTTCTCTTTGCACAGCAGCTTCAGCAGGTTCACCAGGTTGGTGCCGTAGAGCTGGGAGGACTGGGTCGGCAGACGGCCAGGAAGATCGGTGTAACCGATGATTTTCACGCCGTTGGCGGTGGTCACCACTTCGCCCGGTACGGTGTACTCACAGTTGCCGCCGTTTTGCGAGGCCAGATCGACCACCACGCTGCCCGATTTCATGGAGTCGACCATTTCGCGGGTGATCAGCTTCGGCGCCGGTTTGCCCGGGATTAACGCCGTGGTGACAATGATATCGACCTCTTTCGCCTGCGCGGCGAACAGCGCCATTTCAGCCTTAATAAAGGCCTCAGACATCACCTTAGCGTAGCCATCGCCGCTGCCCGCTTCCTCTTTAAAGTCCAGCTCGAGGAACTCGGCGCCCATACTCTGCACCTGCTCCTTCACTTCCGGACGGGTATCGAAGGCGCGAACAATAGCGCCCAGGCTGTTGGCGGCGCCAATCGCCGCCAGACCGGCTACCCCGGCGCCAATGACCATCACCTTGGCGGGCGGAACCTTGCCTGCCGCCGTAATCTGCCCGGTAAAAAATCGACCAAATTCATGCGCCGCTTCAACGATAGCGCGGTACCCGGCGATGTTGGCCATTGAGCTGAGCGCATCCAGCGACTGGGCGCGGGAAATACGCGGCACGGAATCCATCGCCATTACGTTGATATTACGGGCCGCCAGTTTTTCCATCAGCTGCGGGTTTTGCGCCGGCCAGATAAAACTAATCAGCGTGGTCCCCTGATTCAGCAGGGCAATTTCATCGTCATTCGGAGCATTGACCTTAAGGATGACATCAGACTGCCATACCTCGTCGCCGGTCACGATTTCAGCTCCTGCCTCGGCAAAGGCCTCATCGTCAAAGCTGGCCAGCTTCCCGGCGCCGCTTTCTACCGCGACGCTAAAGCCGAGTTTGAGCAATTGCTCAACGGTCTTCGGCGTGGCGGCGGCCCGGGTCTCCTGGGCTAGCCTTTCTTGTGGTACACCAATACGCATAGTTTTCCCTTCCATCGGTTTTTGATGATGGTTTACTTTTCTGCCCAACAACGCCAGGACGGCAAAATCTTCCTCGCCATCTTTCGCTGTCTACAAAATGAAACAGTAACAAACTTTTTATAACCTACTGAAAATACCGATTGTGATCTACTGCGATAAAACACAAATTTTGATTTTATTGCTTATTGTCAGCTCAGATGGGTCCGGGCAGCAATATTTACCTGAATTTGCCGCCCAGGCCTGATAATCCGCTTATCCTGCGGTATAAAACGCCATTTATCGCCATTGAGATCATTGTGTTAACATTACATTAACTAATAAAAGTGGTATTGATTATCGTTTTTGCTGGTCAAGCGCCTGTTTTTTCAACATATCGAAAAATGTTATCTTTCCGTAGTATACGATTCGGGCGGCAAGCAAAAATTGACGCAGACAGTCACGGCGATTAAATGCAATAATCAAACGTTTTCAGTCAACAACAACACCAGTATATGGTTTGCGCAAGGCAAAGGATTATTTTTATGAAGCTTAAAAACACCCTCCTGGCGTCTGCTCTCCTGACAACCGCCACGTTGTCTGCCCATGCAGCGACCGAGTTGACCCCGGAGCAGGCGGCTGCGCTGAAGCCCTACGATCGCGTTGTCGTCACCGGCCGGTTTAATGCCATTGGCGATGCGGTACAGGCAGTATCGCGCAAAGCCGACAAAGACGGCGCGGCCTCATTCTATGTTGTCGACACGTCGGACTACGGCAATGGCGGCAACTGGCGCGTCACGGCTGACCTTTATAAAGAAGACGCGCCGAAAGCGGATGCGCCGAAGAATCGCATTATCAACGGCGTGATGGAGTTGCCGAAAGATCAGGCCGTTGAGCTGATGCCTTACGACACCGTCACCGTTCAGGGCTTCTATCGCAGCCAGCCGGAAGTCAACGACGCCATCACCAAAGCGGCGAAAGCAAAAGGCGCCTATGCGTTCTTTATCGTCCGCCAGGTTGACGCCAACCAGGGCGGCAACCAGCGCATTACCGCTTATATCTACAAAAAAGATGCTGAAAAACGCGTGCTGCAGAGCCCGGACGCTATCCCGGCTGACTCTGAAGCTGGCCGCGCAGCGCTGGCCAAAGGCGGCGAAGCGGCGAAGAACGTTGAAATTCCTGGCGTTGCCACCACCGCCGCGGTGGGTTCGGGTACCGGCGTTGGGCGTTTCTTTGAGACTCAGTCTTCGAAAGGTGGACGTTACACTGTCACCCTGCCGAACGGCACTAAGGTCGAAGAAGTGAACAAAGTGACTGCGGCGCAAATGGTGCCGTTCGATAACATCCAGTTCACCGGCAACTACGGCAACATGACCGAAATCTCCTATCAGACGGCGAAACGCGCGGCGAAGAAAGGGGCGAAGTACTACCACATCACTCGCCAGTGGCAGGAACGCGGCGGCAACATCACCATCAGCGCCGATTTGTACAAATAATCGCTGCTGGCTGGCTAAAAAGGCGGCGCATTGCCGCCTTTTCATTTTTTTTCATCCCCCGCCATTGCATGGCCCCCGGACACTCCGTAAAATCCCGCGCCTTAGCGCAATCCTCCATTTTTATGCGATTTCGCAAAATAAATATTCTGGAACAGCCATTTTCACCTCGGGAATGCAATGGAAAAGAAACTGGGCCTGAGCGCCCTGACCGCCCTGGTCCTTAGCTCAATGCTCGGCGCTGGCGTATTCAGTTTGCCGCAAAATATGGCTGCCGTGGCCAGCCCCTCCGCTCTGCTCATTGGCTGGGCCATCACCGGCGTCGGGATCCTGTTTCTCGCTTTCGCCATGCTGCTGTTGACCCGTATTCGTCCCGACCTCGACGGCGGGATCTTCACCTACGCTCGCGAAGGATTCGGCGAACTGATCGGCTTCTGCTCCGCCTGGGGATACTGGCTGTGCGCGGTGATCGCCAATGTCTCCTATCTGGTTATCGTCTTTTCGGCGCTCAGTTTTTTCACCGATACCCCTGAGCTGCGCCTGTTTGGCGATGGTAATACCTGGCAGTCTATCGTTGGCGCGTCGGTTCTGCTGTGGGTCGTCCACTTTCTGGTCCTGCGCGGTGTCCAGACGGCAGCGGGGATTAACCTGGTGGCCACCCTCGCCAAGCTTCTGCCGCTGGGCGCCTTCGTCGCGCTCGCCGCCCTGGCCTTTCAGCTGGATACGTTCCGCCTCGATTTTAGCGGCCTGGCGCTGGGCGTGCCGGTATGGGAGCAGGTCAAAAACACCATGCTGATCACCCTGTGGGTGTTTATCGGCGTGGAGGGGGCGGTAGTCGTGTCCGCGCGGGCGCGACACAAGCGCGACGTTGGCCGCGCGACGCTGCTGGCGGTGCTGTCGGCCCTCGCGGTGTATCTGCTGGTCACCCTGCTGTCGCTGGGCGTCGTGCCGCGCAGCGAACTGGCCGAAATGCGCAACCCGTCGATGGCGGGACTGATGGTCAGGCTGATGGGGTCGTGGGGGGAGATCGTCATTGCCGCCGGGCTGATCGTGTCGGTGTGCGGCGCTTATCTCAGCTGGACCATCATGGCCGCGGAGGTGCCTTTCCTCGCCGCCACTCATAAAGCCTTCCCGCGCCTGTTTGCCCGTCAGAATAGCAACAACGCCCCCTCCGCCTCATTGTGGTTGACCAATATCAGCGTTCAGGTATCGCTGGTGCTGATCTGGCTGACCGGATCGGACTACGGCACGCTGCTGACCATTGCCTCTGAGATGATTCTCGTGCCCTATCTGCTGGTCGGCGCCTTTCTGCTGAAAATCGCCACTCGCCCGCTGCATAAAGCGGTGGCTATCGGCGCCTGTATTTATGGCATATGGTTATTATACGCGTCGGGGCCTGTGCATTTGCTGTTGTCGGTGGTACTTTACGCTCCGGGTCTTCTGGTCTTTTTGTACGCCCGACGTACGCACCAGCACGATCGTTCGCTCAAACGCCGCGAAGTGGCGCTAATTGGTTTATTGCTGGTTGCCGCTGTGCCGGCAACGTGGATGCTGGTGGGGTAAGCGGTCGCCCTGCCGCAGAACGCATAGGAGATACCCATGGCTGAACAACAGCCCCGCCCGATTCTGATCACAGGAGCAGGCCGCCGCATCGGCCTCGCTCTGGCACACCATTTTCTGCAACAGCACCAGCCGGTCATCGTCAGCTATCGTACGCCCTATCCGGCGATTGACGGCCTGCGCGAAGCGGGCGCGCTCTGCATGCAGGCCGATTTTAGCAGCGATGACGGCATTCTGACCTTCGCTGAAGCGGTCAAATCACACACCGACGGTCTGCGCGCCATCATCCATAACGCCAGCGACTGGATGGCGGAAAAGCCGGGCGTCCCGCTGAGCACCGTCATCAACCACATGATGCAGATCCACGTCAACGCCCCCTATCTGCTCAACCATGCGCTGGAGGCGTTGCTGCGCGGCCACGGCCATGCCGCCAGCGACATTATCCATATCACCGATTACGTGGTGGAGCGCGGGAGCGACAAACATATCGCCTATGCCGCCAGCAAAGCCGCCCTGGATAACATGACCCGCTCCTTCGCTCGCAAGCTGGCGCCAGAGGTTAAGGTCAACGCCATCGCGCCGTCGCTAATCATGTTTAATGAGGGTGACGACGAGGCCTATCGTCAGCAGGCGCTGGATAAATCGCTGATGAAAATCGCCCCTGGCGAAAAAGAGATTAGCGATCTCATCGATTACCTGTTTACCAGCCGCTACGTTACCGGCCGCTCATTCGCTGTCGACGGCGGCCGCCCGCTGCGCTAGTGGAAACGGCTCCAGCCGAGGATTAACAGCCAGGCGCACAGCCCCCAGCATCCCACCGCGCCTGCCAGCGCCAACGGCAGGCGCATGATCCCGGTGAAATACCACAGTGACAGCAGATAGATAAAATAGGGAAGAATCGACCACATGCCGAATACGATGGTCGCGCGCAGGGCTTCGATCCCCCGCTCGCTGGCGACAATATAATGGGCGATGAGCGCAAAGGTGGGAAACAGCGGGACCAGGCCAGCGATAGCGTAGTTTTTGGTTTTCGCCAGCACGCCAATCAGCACCACCACCAGCGCTCCCAACAGCCCTTTGATTAACAGCCCCATGCCCGTATGCCTTAACAGTGAATCAATAAGTTAGGGCAGCATAGCGGATTTAACGCTGTTTATAAAAGAGTAATGGCGGGTAAAATAAGTGCGGTGTATGTTACTTCTTTTACTGATGTGCAATAGACATGAATAAAATCGTTTTTGTTGAGGATGACCCTGAGGTAGGCACGCTGATCGCCGCCTATCTCGGCAAGCATGATATGGATGTGGTGGTCGAGCCTCGCGGCGACCGCGCTGAGGAGGTGATCGCGCGGGAGAAACCGGATCTGGTGCTGCTGGACATTATGCTGCCCGGCAAGGACGGAATGACGCTCTGTCGCGATCTGCGCGGGCAATGGCAAGGGCCGATTGTCCTGCTGACTTCGCTCGACAGCGATATGAACCATATCCTCTCCCTGGAGATGGGCGCCAGCGATTATATTCTGAAAACCACCCCGCCAGCGGTACTTCTCGCGCGACTGCGTCTGCATTTGCGCCAGCATATTGCTCCGGCAGGCGCCGGATCCGCCTCCTCAACGCTCACGCCACATAAAACCATCTCCTTCGGCTCGCTGACCATTGACCCGGTCAACCGCCAGGTGCTGCTTGGCGGAGAAAACGTCGCCCTGTCGACCGCCGATTTCGATCTGCTGTGGGAGTTGGCCACCCACGCCGGGCAGATTATGGACCGCGACGCACTGCTGAAAAATTTACGCGGCGTTACCTATGACGGGATGGATCGCAGCGTCGACGTGGCTATCTCCCGCCTGCGCAAAAAACTGCTCGACAACGCCACGGAGCCCTATCGTATTAAGACCGTTCGCAACAAAGGCTACCTGTTCGCCCCTCACGCCTGGGATAACTAAGCGGCCCTTCTGCGGCCCTGCGAGGGGCCCGCTCATCGCGCGCTCGCCGGCGGCAAAGTTATCACGTTTGCTGCCTGCTGCGTTCGTCCCTGGCGCGCACATTCATCACCGGAACTTGTCATATTGATTAAATCAATAGAATTAGCCGTACAGAACCCCATCACATAACTCCTCAATATGATTGTGCTCAAGGACTTACCGCTGTCAGAGTGGCATAAAGCCTGAAAACACAGGACTTTTGCATGATGAAATACGTTGTACTTTTGGCACTCTCACTGTTCACTTCTCTCTCTGGCTGGGCTTTTTCCCTCGACAACGCCGATATTCGACTCCTCTGTCCGCAGCGCGGGCAAATCGAGGTGATCCTTCATCGCTATGAACATACCCAGCAATCCTGGGGGCAGCATCACTTTGAAACCGGCGGCGGCCACGTTCGCCAGGGGCCGCTGCTGGTGATCCCGTTTGCCAACCTCGATCAGATGATTTACCACCAGACCACCGGCGAGTTTGCTTACTGGTATGCCGAAACGGAAAAACTGGTGCGCTGTCGGCTGCTGAGTCTGACGACCACCTATCCGGTAGACATTCCTTATTATCGTGAGTAGCGTATCCATCGACGCACAAAATACGATTGCCCTGCTCCCCCGAGGGTGAAGAAATCAACGCATTGAGTGACACTGTCACCTTTTCACCGTTCTGTCTCCAGGCTGGCTATTGTCAGGGGGCATAAACCCTGCTTTGATAGCGTATCGATGATTTCCCCGCGCCTCGCCCGGGGATATCGATAACATTGACTCCCCGACGCGCAGAAGATGCCCCTGGGGCGCCAGACAGGTTTCTCTTGAATACGCGGTAATGTAATGAAAAAGCTGTTCGTGCAGTTCTATCTTCTGCTCTTCGTCTGCTTTCTGGTGATGACCATGCTGGTCGGTCTGGTCTATAAATTTACCGCGGAGCGCGCCGGACGGCAGTCGCTTGACGATTTGATGAAAAGCTCGCTGTATCTGATGCGCAGCGAGCTGCGGGAGATACCGCCGCGCGACTGGAGCAAGACCCTTAAAGAGCTGGACCTGAATTTATCGTTTGATCTGCACATCGAGCCGATCAGCAAATTTAAGCTGTCGGAAAGCTCGATGCAGCACCTGCGCGCCGGCGATATCGTCGCCCTCGACGATCAGTACACCTTTATTCAGCGCATTCCCCGCAGCCACTATGTGCTGTCGGTGGGCCCGGTGCCCTATCTCTATTTTCTGCATGAGATGCGCCTGCTGGACGTGGCGCTAATGGCGTTTATTGCTATCTCGCTGGCCTTTCCGGTGTTTATCTGGATGCGCCCGCACTGGCAGGACATGCTGCGCATTGAGACGGCAGCCCAGCGCTTTGGCGAAGGTCACCTCAGCGAGCGCATTCACTTCGACAGTATGTCCAGCTTCGAGCGGCTCGGGGTAGCCTTTAACCAAATGGCCGATAACATTAATGCGCTTATTGCCAGCAAAAAGCAGCTGATTGACGGCATCGCCCATGAACTCAGGACACCGCTGGTACGCCTGCGCTACCGTCTGGAGATGAGCGAGAATCTCAGCGAGGCGGAATCGCAGGCGCTGAACCGCGATATCGGTCAGCTGGAGGCGCTGATTGAAGAGCTCCTGACCTACGCCCGCCTCGACCGCCCGCAGACGGAGCTCAGCCTGACGACTCCCGATTTTCCCGCCTGGATCAGCGATCACGTCGAGGATATCCAGATGGTTAACCCACAGCGCGAGGTCGCCCTGGCGACGCTGACCCACGGTAACTACGGCGCGCTGGATATGCGACTGATGGAGCGGGTGCTGGATAATTTGGTCAATAACGCCCTGCGCTACAGCAGCCAGCGGGTGGCGGTCAGCCTGACGCTGCAGGGTTCGCGCGCATCGTTGCTGGTTGAGGATGACGGCCCGGGAATCGCCCCCGAGGAGCGCGAGCGGGTGTTTGAGCCCTTTGTCCGCCTTGACCCCAGCCGGGACCGGGCGACAGGAGGCTGCGGCCTCGGCCTGGCGATTGTCCACAGTATCGCCCAGGCGATGGGCGGCGAGGTGCGCTGCGAGGCCAGCCCACTCGGCGGCGCCCGCTTCTGCTTTAGCTGGCCGGTCTATCATCAGCTGCCTGATTTCACCTCTGCCTGAATAAAACTTGCGCAGAAGCCGCGGGCTGGGTATGCTGCAAAAATCTAATAGTATGTTGTAACTAAGGTGGTAATAATGGCCAGCTACGACCTCGTTGAACGTCTGAATAATACCTTTCGCCAGATCGAGCTGGAGCTGCAGGCGCTCCAGCAGGCGTTAAGTGACTGCCGTCTGCTGGCGGGCCGGGTATTTGAACTGCCGGCGATCGGTAAGGATGCCGAGCACGATCCGCTGGCCACCATTCCGGTGGTGCAGCACATCGGCAAGACGGCCCTGGCGCGCGCCCTGCGCCACTACAGCCATCTGTTTATCCAGCAGCAATCGGAAAACCGCAGCAGCAAGGCCGCCGTACGCCTGCCGGGGGCTATCTGCCTGCAGGTTACCGCCGCGGAGCAGCAGGATCTGCTGGCGCGTATTCAGCATATCAATGCCCTGAAGGCCACCTTCGAGAAGATCGTCACCGTCGACTCCGGCCTGCCCCCCACCGCCCGTTTTGAGTGGGTACACCGTCATTTGCCGGGGTTGATCACCCTAAGCGCCTACCGCACGCTGACGCCCCTCGTCGACCCGAGCACCATCCGCTTCGGCTGGGCCAATAAGCACGTCATCAAGAATCTGACCCGCGACCAGGTGTTGATGATGCTGGAGAAAAGCCTGCAAGCGCCGCGGGCGGTGCCGCCGTGGACCCGGGAGCAGTGGCAGAGCAAACTGGAAAGGGAGTATCAGGATATCGCCGCCCTGCCGCAGCGGGCGCGGCTGAAAATAAAACGACCGGTGAAAGTCCAGCCGATCGCCCGCGTTTGGTACGCCGGCGAGCAGAAACAGGTACAGTACGCCTGCCCCAGCCCGCTGATCGCCCTGATGTCCGGCAGCCGGGGGGTCAGCGTACCGGATATTGGCGAGCTGCTGAACTATGATGCCGACAATGTGCAGTATCGCTACAAACCGGAGGCGCAGTCGCTGAGATTGCTTATCCCGCGCCTGCACCTCTGGCTGGCTAGCGAATAGCCAGGCTGCCGACCATCTCTTCCGGGCGCACCCAGCTGTCGAATTCGGCTTCCGTCAGGTAGCCCAGCGCCAGCGCCGAGGCTTTGAGAGTCAGCCCCTCATGGTGCGCTTTTTTAGCGATTTCCGCCGCCTTGTCGTAGCCGATATGGGTATTCAGCGCAGTAACCAGCATTAGCGACTCATTGAGCAACTGACTGATCCGCTCGCGATTCGGTTCAACACCCACCGCACAGTGCTCGTTAAAGCTCGCCATACCGTCCGCCAGCAGACGCACCGACTGCAGGAAGTTGTGGATGACCATCGGGCGATAGACGTTAAGCTCAAAGTTGCCGGAAGCACCGCCGATATTCACCGCCACGTCGTTGCCCATCACCTGGCAGCAGACCATGGTCAGAGCTTCGCACTGGGTTGGGTTAACCTTGCCCGGCATAATCGATGACCCTGGCTCGTTTTCCGGGATGGCGATTTCACCAATGCCGCAGCGGGGGCCGGAGGCCAGCCAGCGGACATCGTTAGCGATTTTCATCAGCGAGGCCGCCAGGCCTTTCAGCGCGCCGTGGGCATGGACCAGGGCATCCACAGTGGCCAGCGCTTCGAATTTGTTCGGCGCGGTGACAAATGGCTGTCCGCTGAGCGACGCCAGCTCGGCCGCCACGCGTACGGCATATTCCGGATGGGTATTCAGCCCGGTGCCTACCGCCGTCCCGCCCAGCGCCAGCTCGGCAAGATGCGGCTGACTGGCTTCAATGTGCTTCAGGCTATGGTCCAGCATCGCCACCCAGCCGGAGATCTCCTGGCCTAAGGTGAGCGGCGTGGCGTCCTGCAGATGGGTGCGGCCGATCTTGACGATATCCCTGAAGGCCACCGCTTTTTCATTGAGCGTCGCCCGCAGCGCCTGCAGCGACGGGATCACTTTTTCCCGCAGGGCAATCAGCGCCGCGACGTGCATGGCGGTGGGGAATACATCATTTGAGCTCTGGCTCTTATTCACATCGTCATTGGGATGAATTTTTCGCGCCATCCCCCGTTCTCCGCCGAGCAGTTCACTGGCGCGGTTGGCCAGCACCTCGTTCATATTCATATTGCTTTGGGTGCCGGAGCCGGTCTGCCAGATAGCCAGGGGGAACTCCTGCGCGTGCTTTCCGGCCAGCACTTCGTCAGCGGCGGCGACGATCGCCCCGGCTTTCTCCGCCGTCAACAGTCCGAGATCCTGGTTAACCTTCGCCGCCGCCCGCTTGGTCAGCGCCAGGGCGTATATCAGCTCCCCGGGCATTTTTTCGGTCGAGATGCGGAAATGCTCCAGCGAGCGCTGGGTCTGGGCGCCCCAGAGTTTATCGGCCGGGACCTCGATGGCGCCCATCGAGTCTTTTTCACTGCGATGCGTTGTCATTACTTTCTCCTTGGATGAAAAGTGCGTCATAGCGACAAAGCTCACCTGCTTAAAAGACTAAGTATTGGCCAGATTGATAAGTTGTTTTGGTGGTTCGTGCCGCGAAGCGACATAAAAAAAGCCGCCCCGAGGGGCGGCCCAGACCGCTGACAAAATGCAATCGTCGGGATTGCCCGGCGGCGCTACGCTTGCGCGGGCCTACAGAGAACTGCATAACTTATTGATATTGCTGTTTTTCGTAGGCCGGGTAAGGCGAAAGCCGCCACCCGGCAGAAAGGCGCTCACCCTAACGAAATCAGGTTTGTCATCGACCAGCGCCGCCCCGAAGGGCGGCGTGGGTTACTTCACGCAGCGGGCGCACTGCGAGGTCTGGATCTGCTGGAAGAAGTCATTGCCTTTATCATCAACGAGGATAAAGGCCGGGAAATCCTCCACTTCAATTTTCCAGATAGCCTCCATACCCAGCTCCGGATAGGCCACGCACTCGAGGCTCTTGATGCTCTGCTGGGCCAGCACTGCCGCCGGGCCGCCGATGCTGCCGAGGTAGAAGCCGCCGTGTTTGTGGCAGGCGTCGGTGACCTGCTGGCTGCGGTTGCCTTTCGCCAGCATGATCTTGCTCGCCCCATGGGACTGCAGCAGATCAACGTAAGAGTCCATGCGGCCTGCGGTGGTCGGCCCCAAAGAGCCGGAGGCGTAACCGTCCGGCGTCTTGGCCGGACCTGCGTAGTAGATCGGGTGATCTTTGACGTACTGCGGCAGCGCCTCGCCGTTGTCGATAAGCTCCTTCAGCTTAGCGTGGGCGATATCGCGGGCGACGATGATAGTCCCGCTCAGCGACAGGCGGGTGGACACCGGATACTGCGACAGCTGCGCCAGGATCTCGCTCATCGGCTGGTTAAGATTTACCTTCACCGCTTCGCCTTCCCCGGCCTGGCGCAGATGCTCAGGGATATATTTCCCCGGGTTGCTCTCCAGCTTCTCGATCCAGATGCCGTCGCGGTTAATTTTGGCTTTGATGTTGCGGTCGGCGGAACAGGAAACCCCCATCCCTACCGGGCAGGAAGCGCCGTGACGCGGCAGACGGATCACGCGGATATCGTGGGCAAAGTATTTGCCGCCGAACTGCGCGCCGAGACCAAGGTTCTGCGCCTCCAGCAGCAGCTCCTGCTCCAGTTGCACGTCGCGGAACGCCTGGCCGTGCTCGTTACCTTCGGTCGGCAGGCCATCGTAGTATTTGGTGGACGCCAGCTTCACGGTCTTCAGCGTCGCTTCCGCCGAGGTACCGCCGATCACGAAGGCGATATGGTACGGTGGACAGGCGGCAGTACCGAGGGTGCGCATCTTCTCGACGAGGTAATTTTTCAGCTTCGCGGGGGTGATCAGCGCTTTGGTTTCCTGGTACAGATAGGTTTTGTTCGCCGAGCCGCCGCCCTTGGCGATGCAGAGGAATTTGTACTCATCGCCATCGGTAGCATAGAGATCGATCTGCGCCGGCAGGTTGGTGCCAGTGTTAACCTCTTTATACATATCCAGCGGCGCGTTCTGCGAGTAGCGCAGGTTGTCCTGGATATAGGTGTTGTACACCCCCTGCGCCAGGGCGGCTTCATCGCCGCCGCCGGTCCACACGCGCTGGCCTTTTTTACCCATGATGATCGCGGTGCCGGTGTCCTGGCAGGTGGGCAGAATACCTTTGGCGGCGATATCCGAGTTGCGCAGGAACTGCAGCGCGACGTATTTATCGTTTTCGCTGGCTTCCGGATCGTTAAGGATATCCGCCACCTGCTGCTGATGCGCAGGGCGAAGCATAAAGGAGGCGTCGTGGAAAGCATGCTGCGCCAGAAGGGTCAGCGCCTGAGGGTCAACTTTTAGCACTTCCTGGCCGGCGAATTCGGCGACGGAGACGTAATCACTGCTGAGGAGATAATACTCGGTGTCATCCTTTTTGAGCGGAAAAGGATCCTGGTAAACAAACGGTTTATTCGACATTGTACTCTCACTTACTGCTTTGGCTGATTATGTTTCAGGCAGGGACTCCATGTGCCTGTAGAAAAGCGAGTCGAACAATCTTACACAATTTTTTAACAAAAACTGAGACAAGGACGACTTTTTCTTTCAGCAGTTGCTTCTCCACCGTTTGCTGGTTTAATAGGGCGATAAAATTTACTTTGTTTGAAACAGGGATTGAGAATGCAAAAGCTGATTAACGCCGTGCAGAACTATGCATGGGGAAGCCACACCGCCTTAACCGAACTCTATGGCATCGCCAACCCGGACAATCTGCCGATGGCAGAGCTGTGGATGGGGGCGCATCCGAAGAGCAGTTCGCAGATCCTGGCGGCCGACGGCCAGCCGCGTTCGCTGCGCGAGGTGATTGACGCGGATAAAGCCGCTCTGCTCGGCGACAAGGTTGCCGCCCGCTTTGGTGAACTGCCGTTCCTGTTTAAGGTACTGTGCGCCGCTCAGCCGCTCTCAATTCAGGTGCATCCCAACAAGCAGGCCTCGGAAGAAGGTTTCGCCCGCGAGAACGCCGCCGGTATCCCGCTCTCCGCCGCCGAGCGTAACTACAAAGATCCGAACCACAAACCGGAGCTGGTTTTTGCCCTGACGCCGTTCCTGGCGATGAATGCATTTCGCGAGTTCAGCGAGATTGTCACCCTGCTGCAGCCGGTGGCTAGCGCGCATCCGGCAATCGGCGCCTTCCTGCAGCAGCCGGACGCGACTCACCTGAGCCAGCTGTTTGCCAGCCTGCTAAATATGCAGGGTGAGGAAAAGGCCAAGGCGCTGCAGGTGCTGCGCGACGTACTGGCCCGTGAACAAGGCGAACCGTGGCAGACAATCCGCCTGATCGCGGAATTCTATCCGGACGACAGCGGCCTCTTCTCCCCGCTGCTGCTGAACGTGGTGAAGCTGAACCCAGGCGAAGCGATGTTCCTGTTTGCTGAAACGCCGCACGCCTATCTGCAGGGGGTGGCGCTGGAGGTGATGGCCAACTCGGATAACGTACTGCGCGCCGGCCTGACGCCGAAATACATTGATATTCCTGAGCTGGTTGCTAACGTCAAGTTCGAGGCTAAACCGGCGGGTGAGCTGTTGACCCAGCCGCAGCGTCACGGCGCGGAACTCGACTTCCCGATCCCGGTGGAAGATTTTGCCTTCTCCCTGCATGACCTCTCCGCCGAGGCCAGCGATCTGGCCCAGGCAAGCGCGGCGATCGTGTTCTGCGTCGACGGCGAAGCCGTACTGCGCAAAGGCGACCAGAGCCTGACCCTCAAGCCGGGCGAGTCGGCCTTCGTGGCCGCCAGTGAATCGCCGGTGCAGGTCAGCGGCCGCGGCCGCGTGGCGCGTGTTTTCAATAAGCTCTAGTAAGCGACTGACCCTTCAGGTCGCGCTTACTGTTGGTGATAACTCAGCCAGGCGGTCTCTCCGCCTGGCTTCATTTATGGATAAATGCTATGAAAAAATCGCTGGTCGCAGCAGGAGTCATCGTGGCGCTGGGCGTGGTATGGACAGGCGGCGCCTGGTTCACCGGTAAACAGCTGGAAGGCCGGATCGCCGATATGGTGCAGCAGGCAAACGCCCAGCTGCGCAGCAGCGCGCCGGAGTCAGGTCTGGAGCTGAGCTATCAGGACTACCAGCGCGGGCTGTTCAGCACCCATCTGCAGCTGGTGGTGAAGCCGATCGCCGGTCAGGCTAACGGCTGGCTGGCCGCCGGTCAGAGCGTGGTGCTTGACGAAGTGGTCGATCATGGCCCCTTCCCGCTGGCCTCGTTAAAAGCCTTTAATCTGGCGCCGGCAATGGCTTCCGTCCACACCACGCTGGTGAAAAACGACGCCAGCCAGGCGCTGTTCGAGATAGCCAAAGGCGACACCCCCTTTACCGTCGATACGCGCATTGCCTACAGCGGCGACAGCCAGTCGGCTATCGTCCTTAACGCCCTCGACTACGCTAAAGGCGATGAGAAAGTCACCTTCAGCGGCGGTCAGTTCCAGCTCGACGCCGACCGCGACGGCAAAAACATCAGCCTGAAGGGCCAGGCCGGCAGCGGGCAGATCGATGCGCTCAACGAATATAACCAGAAGGTACAGCTGCGCTTCGTCAACCTGACCACCGACGGCGCCACCGAGCTGGCCAGCTTCAACGAACGTATCGGCCAGCAAAAAATGACCCTCGATAAACTGGCCATCAGCGTCGAAGGCAAAGAGCTGGCGCTGATCGACGGCATGGCGCTGGACGGCGGCTCGACGCTGACCCAGGACGGCAAAGGCGTGAACAGCCAGGTGAACTACACCGTCAACAGCCTCAAGCTGCAGGGGCAGGATATGGGCAGCGGCAAACTCACGCTGAAAGTGGATAACGTCGACGGTCAGGCGTGGCACCAGTTCAGTCAGCAGTACAGCGCGCAGTCTCAGGCGCTGCTGGCGAAACCGGAGCTGGCGCAGAATCCGGAGCTGTATCAGCAGGCCCTCACCGAAACGCTGTTCAATGCGCTGCCGATCCTGCTCAAAGGCAACCCGTCGGTGACCATCTCTCCGCTGAGCTGGCGCAATGCCAAAGGCGAAAGCACCCTCAACCTCTCGGTTCTGCTGAAAGATCCGGCCCAGGTGACCGCTCCGCCGCAGACCCTGGCGGACAGCCTGGATCGCGTGGTGCAGACCCTGGACGGCAAAGTGGTGATCCCGGTGGATATGGCGACGGAGTTTATGACTAAGATCGCCGGTCTGGAAGGCTATCAGCCGGCCGATGCCGCCAAACTCGCCGATCAGCAGGTCAAAGGCCTGGCGGCGATGGGCCAGATGTTCCGCATTACCACCATGGAAGATAACGCCATCAGCAGCAGTCTGCAGTACGCGAACGGCCAGGTGACGCTGAACGGACAGAAAATGCCGCTGCAAGATTTTGCCGCGATGTTTGGTCTGGAAGCGCCTTCGCTGCCGGACAGCGCGCCGCAGGAAGGCCAGCCGCAGCAGGATGACGCCGCTCCTCAGCAGGATGACGCCGCCCCGCAGCCGTAACTTATCGGTACAGGAGACGGCCAGCGCGCGCCGTCTCCCTCATTTTCGCGTCACCAGCCGCGGGGGCATAATCTGGTTTCGCGTCTCGCCAGTCCCCTCTTCCAGCCGCCGCAGCATCGAATCCGCCAGGCTTTTCCCCATCTCCCGCGCCGGGGTGGTCACCCAGGTGAGAGGCAGGTCGTCGAGGGCGGCCTCCGGAACGTCGGCAAAAGCCGCCAGCGCCACCCGCTGCTCAAAGTAGCTCTCGACGCCATCTTCCCCGCTCTGTCTTCCAGCCCGTAACAGACCGAACCACGCGCCGGTGGCTACCACGTTGTTGTAGCACAGCACCGCGGTGATGGTCGGATTCTGGCGCAGCAGGCCGGTCATCGCCTCCGCCGCCTGCTTCTGGCTGGACTCGCACTCCAGCACCCATTCGCTGTGAAACGGCAGGCCGTATTTCAGCAAGGTGGCGCAATAGCCGCCGACCCGCTCGGCGCGCGTCAGCGAAGCACTCTGCCCGCCGAGCCAGGCGATCCGCTGATGGCCGCGGCGGATAAGATGCTCCGTCACCAGCTGCGCCGCCTGCATGTTGTCCGGGCGGATCAGGTCGACATCGTCAAGATAGCTGGCGCGGGAAGCAAACACCAGCGGCACCCCCGCCTCCGCCGCACGCTCGCGCAGCTCGCTCCCGCGGTCGATCGCCCCGGCGATAATCACCCCGTCCACCCCCTGCGCCGCCAGCGTATCAAACCGCTGGGCCATCTTCTCGCCGCTGCGGCCTCCCTGGGTGAGAAATACCATTTTCCCCTGCCTCTCCAGGGCATCGGTGAGGCCGGCGGTTAATTCAGCATAAAACGGTTTTGACAGGTCGCTGACGATAAGGCCAATCACGCCGCTCTGCCCACCGCGCAGCGAGGCCGCCTGACGATTGCGCACAAATCCCAGCTGTTCGATAGCCTGATTAACCCGCTCGCCGGTGGCGCTGGAGATGCGCCCTTTGCCGCTCAGTACCAGTGAAACGGTACTCACGGAGACGCCGGCAGCCAGCGCCACATCATTGATGGTGATCTTTTTTGCGATAGCCATAACCTGCTGACTGACTCCCTTGCCTGTCGATAAATCGTTTTATCATTGTGCGATCTTTATAAACCTTATTATCGCTTGAATATGTGATTTTTATCGCACTAAAAAGTGATAAAACGTTTTATCTTGCCGTGGCGTTAGTTCTCCCGACCACTTATGAATCAGGAACCGTGCTATGACGGCGAAAACAGCACCAAAAATCACCTTATGGGAATTTTTCCAGCAGCTGGGAAAAACCTTCATGCTGCCCGTAGCGTTGCTCTCGTTTTGCGGGATCATGCTGGGGATCGGCAGCTCGCTAAGCAGTCACGATGTTTTGACTCTGCTGCCGTGGCTGGATATGCCGCTGCTGCAGGCCATCTTTATCTGGATGAGCAAGGTCGGCTCCTTTGCCTTCAGCTTCCTGCCGGTCATGTTCTGTATCGCCATCCCGCTGGGTCTGGCGCGAGAGAACAAAGGCGTCGCCGCCTTCGCCGGCTTCGTTGGCTACGCGGTCATGAACCTGGCGGTCAACTTCTGGCTGACCGCGAAGGGTATTCTGCCCACCACCGACGCCGCGATCCTGAAGGCCAACAATATCCAGAACATTATCGGCATTCCGTCAATCGATACCGGGATCCTCGGGGCGGTGATCGCCGGGATTATCGTCTGGCTGCTGCATGAACGCTTCCATAACATTCGCCTGCCGGACGCCCTGGCCTTCTTCGGCGGCACCCGCTTCGTGCCGATCGTCACCACCGTGGTGCTGGGGCTGGTCGGGCTGGCGATCCCGCTGGTGTGGCCAGTCTTCGCCATGGGGATCAACGCCCTCGGGAAGATGATCAACAGCGCCGGGGATTTTGGGCCGATGATCTTCGGCACCGGCGAGCGACTGCTGCTGCCGTTTGGCCTGCACCATATTCTGGTGGCGCTGATCCGCTTTACCGAAGCCGGCGGCACCCTCGACGTCTGCGGCCACAGCGTCAGCGGCGCGCTGACCATCTTCCAGGCGCAGCTGAGCTGTCCGACGACCCACGGCTTCGCCGAAAGCGCCACCCGTTTCCTGTCGCAGGGTAAAATGCCGGCATTCCTCGGCGGCCTGCCGGGAGCCGCGCTGGCGATGTACCACTGCGCCCGTCCGGAAAACCGACATAAAATTAAAGGCCTGCTGATCTCCGGGGTCATCGCCTGCGTGGTCGGCGGCACCACCGAGCCGCTGGAGTTCTTGTTCTTGTTTGTCGCGCCGGTCCTGTATGTCATCCACGCGCTGCTGACCGGTCTCGGCTTTACCATCATGGCGGTGCTCGGGGTAACCATCGGCAACACCGACGGCAATATCATCGACTTCGTGGTGTTTGGCATTCTGCATGGCCTGGCCACCAAGTGGTATCTGGTGCCGGTGGTGGCGGCTATCTGGTTCGCGGTCTACTATGCCATCTTCCGCTTCGCCATCACCCGCTTCAATCTGAAAACGCCGGGCCGCGACATCGACACTGCCGCCAGCGTGGAGAAAGCCGTCGCCGGTACCATCGGCAAATCCGGGTATAACGTACCGGCGATTCTGGCGGCGCTCGGCGGCGCAGAGAACATTGTTTCGCTGGATAACTGCATTACCCGTCTGCGCCTGTCGGTGCACGATATGAGCAAAGTGGACGCCGCCGCGCTGAAAGCCCATCGCGCCATCGGGGTGGTACAGCTCAACCAGCATAATCTGCAGGTGGTTATTGGCCCGCAGGTACAGTCGGTAAAAGATGAGATGGCCACGCTGATGAATACCGTGCAGGCCTGATCCCACTAGTCCCCCTCCGCTACGGAGGGGGCGCTCGCTAAGGAAGCTCCAATGTTTGATTTTGCCACCCCTATCGATCGCCACGGCACCTGGTGCACGCAATGGGACTATGTCGCCGACCGGTTTGGCGCCGCCGATCTGCTGCCGTTCACTATTTCCGATATGGATTTCGCCACCGCGCCCTGTATTCTCGACGCCGTTAGCCAGCGGCTGGCCCACGGGGTGTTCGGCTACAGCCGCTGGCGCAACGAGGCGTTTCTCGGGGCGATTGCCCACTGGTACGCCAGCCGCTTTAACAGCGACATCGATCCGCAATCTGTGGTCTACGGACCCTCGGTTATCTATATGGTGGCGGAAACCATCCGCCAGTGGTCGAAAGAAGGCGACGGCGTCGTGGTCCACACCCCTGCCTACGATGCGTTCTATAACACCATCACCGCTAACCGGCGGCGGATTGCCCCGGTGCCATTGATCCTGAAAGATAATCGGTGGCGCTGCGATATGGACCGCCTGGAGGCGGCGCTGGCGGAGCCAAAGAATACCCTGCTGCTGCTGTGCAGCCCGCACAACCCAACGGGGAAAGTCTGGCGTCGCGAGGAGCTGGAGACCATGGCGGCCCTGTGTCAAAAACATGGCGTCAGGGTGATTAGCGACGAAATTCATATGGACATGACCTGGGGCGAACACCGCCATATCCCGTGGAGCGAGGTCGCTCAGGGACCATGGACGTTGTTCACCTCCGGTTCGAAGAGCTTCAATATTCCGGCCTTTACCGGGGCCTACGGCTTTATCCCCGAAGAGAACGAGCGCGACAGCTACCTGCAGGCGCTAAAGGGTCGCGACGGGCTCTCTTCCCCTTCCGTGCCGGCGCTGGTCGCCCATATCGCCGCCTACCGCGACGGGGCTCCCTGGCTCGATGCCCTGCGCGACTACCTGCAGGCGAATATGCGCTATGTCGCCGACACGCTCAACAACGCCTTCCCCGCGCTCGGCTGGCAGCCGCCGGAGGCCACCTACCTGGCATGGATCGACCTGCGCCCGCTCAACGTTGACGATCGCGCGCTACAGCAGGCGCTGATCGCCGAACAGAAGGTGGCGATTATGCCGGGTTATACCTATGGTCCTGAGGGCAACGGCTTTCTGCGACTCAACGTCGGCTGCCCGCGCGAGAAGCTGGAACGCGGTGTCGAAGGACTGATTGCCGCCCTGCGCAGCCTCAGCTGATTCGACGCGCAATCTACAGGTCATCGCGCCGGCGAAACGCCAGGTAACCGGCGCCGAGGGTAAAGACAGCGACAATCACCACCAGCAGGATAAACCCGTGGTGGTTGCTTGCCAGCGGGATCCCACCGACGTTCATGCCGAAGAAACCGGCGACGATGTTAATCGGCAGCGCGAGGACGGTGATCACCGTCAGGGTATAGAGGGTGCGATTGCTCTGCTCCAGCTGGCGGGCGCCAATCTCCTCCTGCAGCAGACTGATGCGCTCGATCAGGCCCGACAGATCGTTAAGCACCACGCTAAACTCTTCGGTGAACTGACGAAACGCCTGCACCACCGCGCGATCCATCCACGCCGGCGGCCGGTTAAGCAGCCGGAACATCGCCGCCGGCTCCGGCGCCAGCAGCCGCTGGAAGCGTAAAAGCATCCGCCGTAGCCGCGCCAGATCGGCCCGGTTGCGCTGCACGTGATTGCTCAGAAGACGCTCTTCAATAAGGTCAACATGGCGGCTGGCCTGGCGGACGACCTGCTCCAGCACCTCCTCCTGCTCCTCCAGCAGAAAGGCCAGCAGCTCAGTAGACGTGTTCACCCTGAGCGTCTGCAAGCGCGGCAGCATCCATTCGATAAACCGCAACGGTTTGAAGCGCGCCGTCACCACCAGCCTGGGGCTACAGTAGAGCCACAGCGTGGCGGTTTCCGCGCTGGTATCCTGCGGACGAAACAGCACATCGTTAAGCACAGCGAACAGATTTTCCCCCTGTCGCTCAATGCGGGTGGTGTGCGAGCCGCTGCGGATCTCCTCGAAGAAAAAATCGGCCACCGGAAAGTGGCTGGTTAACCATTTCTCGGCGGTGGCGTGATTAAGATTCAGGTGTAACCAGATAAACGCCTTGTCATCGGCGAGCGCCTGATAGCGGGCGCATACCTCGCCAGAGGCGATCGGCTGCGGGGGGCGCTGTTCATGAAACAAATAGCCATGCACCAGGCCGGAAACTTCACTATCAAAATCGGGCTTTAACATCTTCGCGGTGACGTCTTGACTCATGGCTCCCTCAGGACAGGCACTGGCACCGTTGATGCCCGAATAGTGCCATCTTTCGCTATTTTCCGCGGGCTGGCAAGGTTAATAATCTGGTCATAAAACAGTAACCTGGCTGACATATGACGGACAGTATCACGCTTCATCCCCTCGCCGCGCAGGCGATGCGATGGAGGCGAACAGAAGGTCTTCTTGCCTTTATGCTCAGGTGGTTATTAAAATAAATTTGATTATCCTCAAAACTTTTTTAGGCAGAAAGCGGTATTAATTTGCGCGCTTAATCATTGCTTTCACCCAGGTTTATTGAGGAGGAGACCATGAAAACCTATGACCGTAATCGTAACGCTATTGCTACCGGCAGCATGGTAATGATCGCCGGTAACGGGACGACGGGCGTGATTAAAGCTATCCATGGCGAGGGGAAAACCGCTGAGCAGTTGCGCCGGGCGGACTGCGTTGAAATCGACGGCTGCGAGGGCCGCTTCTGCCCGTTGGATCTGATCCGTCTCGGCTTCCATTAATTCCTGCCGCCAGGTCGTTAGTATCAGGCCACCTGTGGTGGCCTGCTCTTTTCCCGGGTAATAAAGCGTCTAGCGAAAGCTCCACTGAACACTCATCACAAAGATCGCCGGCACAATAATGCCGCCTTCCACACCGAAATAATCGGTGAAATTATATTGCAGGCCATGATAGAGGTAGGGCGAAAAACCGATGCCGGTGATTTTTTTGGCGGTGCGGTAGGTGCCGGAATCCCCACAGTGGCTGAAGGCATCAAAGAAAAATTCCCCGGTATAGGCATACACCCCTTTCAGTACCCAGCCGGTATCGTTTTTCAGCCAGTCGCGGCGCACGCCGAGAGTCAGGCAGCGATCGTCAAAGCTGTTTTTCATCGTTCCGACCAGCACGCTGTATTTTGAATCCTGAGAAAACTTGCGCTCCACCGAGAAAAAGTTGTTATTGAAATGTTCGTTATATTGTCCGTGGTTACCCGTCATATGATAGACATAGGAACCGGTATTCATCGAATAGAGGTTTAATTCCCCGGCCTGCGCCGACGGCATGGCAACCATTAGTAGCCCTGATAACAAAATCCATAATTTATTTACCATTCAGTAACCTATGCCATACCCGTAAAAAGAACCCGGCATGCTAGCACCGCTTAGCTAAACCAAAGGGCAATCAGATAAACCGACGCTCTTCGCGGCGGGAAAATATGACGCTATCTGCACTATAGCAGTCGTCCTCTCGCCTGGTGAGCGCCTGCGGTTATACTGGAGAAACATTCCCCTAATCGTTAAGGACCGCTGTGTTAGCCACTCTCCTCGTTGCGCTGGTCGCTATTATTCATCTCGCCATCCTGGTGCTGGAGATGTTTCTCTGGGAAGGCTCCGCCGGGCGCCGGGCCTTTAACCTCAGCGCCGATTTCGCCCGGCAGACCCGGGTGCTGGCGGCCAACCAGGGCTTGTATAACGGCTTTCTGGCCGCCGGCCTGGCATGGGGGCTGTGGCTGGGGGCGCCGGGGGTGCAGGTGGTTATCTTTTTCCTGGCCTGCGTGCTGGCCGCCGGGATTTTCGGCGCGCTGACCGCCAGCCGCAAAATTCTCTATATTCAGGCGCTGCCCGCGCTGCTGGCGCTGGTTGCCGTGCTGACGCAAGCGTAGGGCCTTGATCCAAAACAGAGAAAGCAGGCGCTAAGGCGGGTACTATTTGCCCCCTTTGGTCGGTCATCGACCGTTAATACCTTCTGAGTTCAGAGGCATTTTTATGACATGGCAATCCTTCAAACAGGCCTGGCTTATCCGGTTCTGGTCTCCTGTCCCGGCGGTCATTGCCGCGGGCATCCTCTCTACCTACTATTTTGGCATCACCGGCACCTTCTGGGCGGTGACCGGCGAATTCACCCGCTGGGGTGGTCAGCTGCTGCAGCTGCTGGGCGTCCACAGCGAACAGTGGGGCTATTACCAGCTGATACATCTCGAAGGGTCGCCGCTGACCCGCATCGATGGCAGGATGATCATCGGCATGTTCGGCGGCTGCCTGGCCGCCGCGCTGTGGGCGAATAACGTCAAACTGCGCTTGCCACGCAGCCGGATCCGCATTGCGCAGGCCGTGGCGGGCGGCATCATCGCCGGGTTCGGCGCACGGCTGGCGATGGGCTGCAACCTGGCGGCCTTCTTCACCGGCATTCCGCAGTTCTCCCTGCACGCCTGGCTGTTTGCCATCGCCACCGCCATCGGCTCCTGGTTTGGCGCCCGCTTCACGCTGCTGCCCCTTTTTCGCATCCCGGTAAAAATACAAAAGGTGTCCACCGCCTCGCCGTTAACCCAAAAACCGCAGCAGGCGCGCCGCCGTTTCCGCCTGGGGATGGTGGTCTTTTTCGCCATGATCGGCTGGGGCCTGCTCACCGCCGCAGACCACCCGGCGCTCGGCCTGGCGATGCTGTTTGGCATTGCCTTTGGCCTGCTTATTGAGCGCGCGCAGATCTGCTTTACCTCCGCCTTTCGCGATATGTGGATCACCGGCCGGACGGTGATGGCGAAGGCGATTATCTTCGGCATGGCGGCGAGCGCCATCGGTATCTTCAGCTATGTGCAATTGGGGATGGCGCCGAAAATTATGTGGGCCGGTCCTAATGCGGCGATTGGCGGGCTACTATTTGGCTTTGGCATCGTGCTGGCCGGCGGCTGTGAGACCGGCTGGATGTACCGGGCGGTGGAGGGCCAGGTTCACTACTGGTGGGTTGGGCTGGGCAACGTCATCGGCTCAACGCTGCTCGCCTGGTGCTGGGACGATATCGCCGCCCCCCTCGCCACCCACTGGCAGAAAGTCAACCTGCTGAACGCCTTCGGTCCCTTTGGCGGACTACTGGCCACCTATCTGCTGCTGCTGATCGCCCTGCTGCTGGTGATCGCCTGGGAGAGACATTTTTTCCGCCGCCAGGCGGCGGTCCGGACCGTGAAGGAGAGCGCATGAAAAACATCATCCCTGATTATCGCCTGGATATGGTCGGCGAACCCTGCCCGTATCCGGCGGTCGCTACCCTGGAGGCAATGCCTTCCCTGCAAAAAGGCGAGATCCTCGAAGTGGTCAGCGACTGTCCGCAGTCGATCAATAACATTCCGCTTGATGCAAGGAACCACGGCTACACGGTGCTGGATATTCAACAGGATGGCCCAACCATTCGCTATTTGATTCAGAAGTAGCGCCGTTTTCCCGCCGGCGGCCTTCCCCGCCGGCGCTTGTCTCCTCGTTCCCGCCTCGCCGTTCGCTTACGCATCGCTGACCAGGTAGCCAAACGATTGCAATAGATTGTAACACTTGAAACCGTGTTCCAGTTACGCAATAACCATTAATATAACGCGCCTATATTATTAAAATGCGAATAAGTTATTTAGTGAATGGTTTCTGCCGCTATCGGCCAAAGCCGCACACAGCGACACGATAAGGATCGAAATGGAACTGCTGGTCAGGCTGGGTCATTTTTTTGAGCAAGCGCGTTCTGACGCCGACTATGCCACCTTCGCCAATGAACTGCGTCGGCATAAGGTCTCCTACTACATCTATTTTGTTTCCACCGGCAATATGAATTTCGTAATGGCAAACGACGAGGTGGTCTCGGTAAAAAGCGCCCGCGGGCTGCTGCGCGTTCGCGCTGAGGCCAGCCATTGTCTGACCAGGGCCGCCGTTATCCGCCACTTTGCCCGGGCCATTAACTTTGAACAGTACTGCCGGGATCTCGCCAGCGCCGGGGTGTTTAAGTGGATCGTCGATCTGGAAGATGAGACCCGGCACTACTGGTCGAAGGATAATACGCTGTTATATAAAGAGTGCCTGATGCCCCCCTGAACCGGTCTCAGGGGGAGGCGGCGAGGGTCAGCCTTTAATCGCGGGTCTGCACCCAAAAGGCGTGGATCAGGCCAGGAATATAGCCCAGCAGGGTCAAAATGATATTGAGAATAAACGCCCAGCCGAAGCCTTTTCCCAGCAGCACACCCAGCGGCGGCAGAATGATAGTGAAAACGATTCTCCAGAATCCCATAACCTCTCCCTTCGTCTAACGTCAATTTTTTACTAAGCTATTCAATAGTTAAGCATAGGCGCTTTTCGTCGTTTCGCCAGCAGGCAGCCCCCTCATCTCTGGTAACAAAAATCATTCCCTGCCGTCACGGGCAAAAAAGACCGGGAAAACATTCCCTTTTCCCCTCTCCGGCCCGCAGGCCCTGGCAAAGCGCACAGATTGTCAGTTGACCAATCAGGGGGACAGGGCTAAGCCTGGAGGAGTTTCATCACATCGAGTCGTTTTACCAACCGGAGAATATCCATGAGTAAACTTGGGATTAATGGATTTGGTCGTATCGGACGTCTGGTGTTACGTCGTTTATTAGAAGTCGACAGCAGCCTGGAAGTGGTGGCTATCAACGACCTCACTTCGCCAAAGGTGCTGGCCTACCTGTTGAAGCATGATTCAAACTACGGCCCCTTCCCGTGGAGCGTCGACTTTACCGAAGATGCGCTGATCGTCAACGGCAAAACCATTACGGTATATGCCGAAAAAGAGGCGCAGCATATTCCATGGCAGGCGGCAGGCGCCGAGGTGATTGTGGAGTGTACCGGGTTCTACACCTCGGCCGAGAAATCGCAAGCCCATCTCCAGGCCGGCGCGCGCAAAGTGCTGATTTCCGCCCCCGCCGGCGAGATGAAAACCATCGTCTACAACGTCAACAATGACACCCTGACCCCGGATGACACCATCATCTCCGTGGCCTCCTGCACCACCAACTGCCTGGCGCCGATGGCCAAAGTTCTGCAGGATGCCTTCGGCATCACCGTAGGCACCATGACCACCATCCACGCCTATACCGGCACCCAGTCGCTGGTGGACGGGCCGCGCGGAAAAGATCTGCGCGCCTCCAGGGCGGCGGCGGAAAACGTTATCCCGCACACTACCGGCGCGGCAAAAGCCATTGGCCTGGTGATCCCTGCCCTGAGCGGTAAGCTGAAAGGCCATGCCCAGCGCGTACCGACCAAAACCGGCTCAGTGACGGAGCTGGTATCGGTGCTGGAGAAAAAGGTGACTGCGGATGAGGTCAATCAGGCGATGAGGCAGGCGGCTGAGGGCAATGAATCCTTTGGTTACACCGAAGAGGAGATCGTCTCTTCCGATATCATCGGCAGCCATTTCGGTTCGATCTACGATGCTAGCCAGCTGGAGATTGTGGAGGCCGGCGGCGTACAGCTGGTGAAAACCGTCGCCTGGTACGATAACGAATACGGCTTTGTCACCCAACTGATCCGCGTGCTGGAGAAATTTGCCCGCTAAGTGAACGGCGGACAGCCTGCGCTGTCCGCCGGTTCTGTGTGGAGTGCCTCAGGCCTGCAGATAGACCACCTGGGTCTGCAGGTACTCATTCAGGCCGTGGCGGCCATCTGCCCCGCCGATCCCCGACTTACGCCAGCCGGCGTGGAACCCCTGCATCGCCTCAAAGTTCTCACGGTTGATGTAGGTTTCGCCAAACTTCAGTCCCTTAATCGCTTTCATCGCCACGTTCAGATCGCGGGTATAGATTGAGGAGGTCAGGCCATAATCGCTGTCATTGGCCATCGCCAGCGCCTCATCGAGGGTCGAAAAGGCCACCACCGGCAGCACCGGACCGAAGGTTTCCTCATGGATAATGTCCATCTCCTGACGTACATCCAGCAGCAGGGTCGGCGGATAAAAATAGCCTTTGCCCTCCAGCGGCTGACCGCCCAGCGCCACCCGCGCCCCCTGCGCCACCGCCTTCGCCACTTTGCCCGCCACCTGGTCCCGCGCCGCCGCGTTGATCAGCGGCCCCATCGCGATGTCATCCCGCGTCGCCGGGTCGCCAAACTGCACGGCCTTCATCGCCTCGCCGAGGCGGTTGACGAAGCGGTCGTAAATGCCCTGCTGAACATAGACCCGCTCGACGCAGTTACACACCTGCCCGGTGTTAATCACCCGCGAGTCCACCACCGCTTTCACCGCCAGCTCCAGATCCGCATCGTCCATCACAATGGCAGGCGCTTTGCCGCCGAGCTCGAGGCACACTTTGGTGATATTTTTCGCCGCAGCGGCCATAATTTTCTCTCCCGCCGCCACGCTACCGGTCATGCTAACCATCGCCACCTTCGGATTGCCGGCCAGCTCCTGACCAACGGTTTCTCCGCGGCCAAGCACCAGGTTAAAGACCCCTTTCGGCAACCCAACCTGATGGACGATCTCGGCAAAGGCGATGGCATTATTGGGCGTAAATTCGCTGGGCTTAATGACGATGGTATTCCCGGTGATCAGGGCCGGCGCCAGCTTGCGGGCGATAAGAAAGAACGGGAAGTTCCACGGCAGGATCCCGGTGGTCACCCCCAGCGCGCGTTTAAAGACGAGGATATTCTCTCCCGGGCGATCGCTCTGCACGATCTCGCCTTCGTAACGGCGCGCCCATTCGGCCATATAGTCGAGATAGTCAGCGGTGAATGCGACTTCCACCGCCGCCAGCTGCTGGATCTTGCCGCCTTCAGCCACGATCAGCCCGGCAATCTCTTCAGCACGCTGGCGGATACCCGCGGCAATCTTGCGCAGCCAGCCCGCGCGCTCAATCGCCGGCAGTGCTTCCCAGGCGGGCTGGGCGCGCTCAGCCGCGTCAATCGCCAGCCGCGCCTCTTCGGCAGTCCCGTCCGGGATCCGCGACAGCAGCGCTTCGGTCGCCGGGTTAAGCACGTCGATCCAGCCGTCGCCGCGACCGGAAACGAACTGGCCATCAATATACATCGGGTGTTGAACGGGTGCTGTCATGGCTGCTCCTGTAGTGCGTTTGTATTTAACAAGTGATTTTTTTGTTAAATATCGGGCGGATAAGCCGTGGCTTCGCAGCACGTTGGCGCTGTTCTGTGAGCTGATTCATAAAACCGGGCCAAAAATGCCCGCTTGAGGTTACATTTTAATAACACAAATTGCCCGTTTGCGACGAATCTGCCGTAAACGGGCATTTTTCAGCCGAGGGTGCGGGCCTGCAGCGCCCCGGCAAGCTGGGCGTCCTCCCGCAGCTGTCGCCAGGCGTCGAGGATCTCCGGCGGGAAGGTGACATGGCTGATGAAGTCTTTTCCCCGCGGACCGTACCCTTCAGGGGTATCCTGCAGGCGCGGCAGCTCGCCCAGCAGCAGCCCCAGGTAGCGGGTGACCGGCCAGAGCCCCGCTCCGCCGCCCGCGAACCCCAGTTGGCCATCGGTCTGCTCCAGCACCGGCGAGCAGCCGGGAAAGCTCAACCACTGCGGCGGCGTCGTCGCCCCCTGCCAGACGCGGGCGAAGGTAGCCATGGTTCGCCGCTGCATAGTCGGGTCCTGAATGACGATCCCGCGACGATGGGCGAGCCCCCGGCTCTCCAGCGTGGTCCGGGTAAAACGGGCGTTCTCACCGCAGTTGGTTGACTGGTCCTCCACCACCAGCCGCGAATGGGGGATGTGCCAGTAGTCATGAGCAATGTCGGCCAGAACATGCGCTTCCGGGCGGCCATCCACCGGCAACGTACGGTAACGGGGATCCTGGCGCACCGCCTCGTAGAGATAGCCCGTAGAATGTCCCACGCCGCCGCTGATCAGCAGCGGGACCGCCTGCGCCGCCGCCAGACGGCAGGCGGCGTCGATGGTTGGGATCACGGCGTTGCCGGCCAGCACTACCACGTCCACCTGCGGCAGCGCGGGCAGCGTCGCCAGATCGTCCTGCGCCAGCCAGGCGCCGACCTGGTTAGCCGCCGCCAGCGTCGCTGCCGACAGCGGAGGAAATTGTTCTGCCATTCTGTCTCCTTAATCCTCTCTCAGCCGAGCGGAGAGGATGCTTTCGCTATCATAAACGCCGCCTGCCGGGAGGCATAGCGGCGTCGATTTGTAACCATTTTGAAATAACAAGAAACATCTAAAAACAGGCGGGTTGCACCTGAACAACTCACTATGAAAATAACAAAAAACAGCAAAATCAGGTGGAAAATAAAAAATAGCGTCGCGGTTATACCAGTTCAAAGCGCGCCATAATGCCCAGTTTGCCAGCCATAAACTTGCCAATTGTAACCTTCAACCCTAAGTTGCTTAACAATTACACAACCTTTTCACATCAGGTTGCACCCTGCTCGTACAGAGTGACACCTGACCTATCTACCGTGGCGGGAGAACGTTTCGTAATGAGCAATCCACAAGACAACACTGCATCCATTCTGCAAAAAAACAAGAAGGTACTGATCGCGAGCCTGACAGGCAGCGCCATCGAATGGTTCGATTATTTTCTCTATGGCACCGCCGCCGCGCTGGTGTTCAACAAAATCTTCTTTCCGATGGTCGACCCGGTTATCGGCCTGATCCTCTCCTGGCTCTCCTTCTCGCTGACGTTTTTTATCCGCCCCATCGGCGGCGTGATTTTCGCCCATATCGGCGATCGCATCGGCCGCAAGAAGACGCTGGTGCTGACCCTGTCGCTGATGGGCAGCGCCACGGTGGCGATCGGCCTGCTGCCCACCTACGAGATGGTGGGCCTCTGGGCGCCGGCCCTGCTGATTACTCTGCGCATTATTCAGGGCATGGGTATCGGCGGCGAATGGGGCGGCGCGCTGCTGCTGGCCTATGAATACGCGCCGGAAAAGCGGAAAGGCTTTTTCGGCAGCATTCCCCAGGCCGGGGTGACCATCGGCATGTTGATGGCGACATTTATCGTCTCGCTGATGACGCTGTTCGATGAGGCGCAGTTTCTCGCCTGGGGCTGGCGCATACCGTTCCTGCTCAGCTCTGTCCTCGTTTTTCTCGGCCTGTGGATCCGCAAAGATATCGACGAAACGCCCGCCTTTAAGCAGGTGAAAAAATCCGGCCAGGTGGCGAAGGCCCCGCTGCACGAAACGCTCAAGCACCACTGGCGGGAAGTGCTGATCGCCGCCGGCCTGAAAGTGGTGGAGACCGCCCCCTTCTATATCTTCTCCACCTTTGTGGTCAGCTACGCCACCACCACCCTGAGCTATCAGAAGTCGCAGGCGCTGGAATCCGTGACCCTGGGCGCGCTGGTGGCCACCGTGATGATCCCGCTGATGGGGCTGCTGTCAGACAAGGTGGGTCGGCAAAAGATGTACACCCTGAGCGTGGTGCTGCTGGGGCTGTTTATCGTCCCGTGGTTCCTGCTGCTCGACACCGGCACCGGCTGGGGCATCATGCTGGCGACGACCGTTGCCTTCGGCATCCTGTGGGCGCCGGTAACCGCGGTGCTCGGCACCCTGTGCTCTGAGATTTTCAGCGCCAATGTGCGCTATACCGGGATCACCCTCGGCTACCAGCTGGGCGCCGCGCTGGCCGGGGGCACCGCGCCGCTTATCGCCACCGGTCTGCTGGCGAAATATGACGGTGACTGGCGGCCAGTGGCCATTTATCTGGGCATTACGGTGGCGATTTCGCTCCTGGCGATATTCTGCGCCAGCCGGATGAAGTCCGCGCTGGGCACGGCCCCCTCCCGGGCGGAAAGCGCCTGACCGCAGCCCGCCAGGGCTACTACGGCGCCGACTATCCCGCCCGGCGGCGCTGCGCTTGCGCGGGCCTGGGGAGAGATCGCGCGGCGGGGGAAACCGCTTATCCCAGGTCCGGTAAGCATGTAGGCCCGGTAAGGCGCCAGCCGCCACCGGGTCGAAACAGGCGTCAAGTCTTCCCCCCTGCTTAGCCGGCCGCCAGGACCGGCGGGTGTCAGGCGCTCTGGTTGTCCAGCTGAAGCTGCCCCTCGCGCCGCTGCTTCAGCTTCCAGAAGCCCCACAGCGCGATAAACCACAGCGGAGAAGCCAACAGCGCCAGCAGCGTGTCCGGGTCAAAGATCATGATGAAGATAGCGAACGCGAAGAACAGCAGGCTCACCCAGCTCATCACCACCCCGGCGGGCATCTTAAAGATCGACCCGGCGTGCAGGTCCGGACGCTGACGGCGGTAAACCAGATAGGCCACGAGGATCATCCCCCAGCTGAATACCACCATAATCGCCGCCAGGGTCGAGACGATGGTGAACAGGGTCATCACGTTCGGCACCAGAAACAGCAACAGCGTGCCGATCAGCATGCAGAAGCAGGAGAACAGCAGGCTGCGCACCGGAATGCGGGTACTGCGCGACAGGATACGAAACTGCCAGTGCGCATGCTTCTCCACCGACAGGCCGTACAGCATGCGGGTGCTGGAGAAGACCCCGCTGTTGGCCGAGGACATCGCCGAGGTCAGCGCCACAAAGTTAATCACCGCCGCGGCGGCAGGCAGCCCGGCCTTGGCGAACAGCGTCACGAAGGGGCTGGTCTCCGCCGACACCCCCGGCCACGAGGCGACAGCGATGATCACCACCATCGACAGCAGATAGAAGATGATAATCCGCAGCGGCAGAGCATTGATCGCCTTGGGCAAAATGCGCTGCGGATCGCGGGTCTCCGCCGTCATGGTGCCCAGCAGCTCAATGCCGGTAAAGGAGAAGATCGCTATCTGGAAGCCGGCGAAAAAGCCGGTGATGCCGTGGGGCATAAAGGCCGTCGGGTCGGTGAGATGGCTGAGGGAAGCCGTCACGCCGTCCGGGGAGGTCCAGCCGGTGGCAATCATCCAGCCGCCGGTGCCGATCAGGGCGATAATGGTGATCACCTTGATCAGGGCGAACCAGAACTCCGCCTCGCCAAACATTTTCACCGACAGCAGGTTAAGCAGGAACAGAATCGCCAGCATGCTGAGGGCCGGCATCCACGCCGACAGTTCCGGGAACCAGTACTGCATATAGCTCCCGCAGACCACCACGTCGGCGATACAGGTCACCACCCAGCTTAGCCAGTAGGTCCAGCCGAGGTAAAAGCTGGCCTGCGGCCCGAGATACTCGCCGACAAAGTCGGCAAACGAGCGGTAGTCATGGCGGGTGAGCAGCAGCTCTCCCATCGCCCGCATCACCATATAGGTAAAGAACCCGACCAGCACATAGATAACCAGGATCGAGGTGCCGGCGACGGCGATGTTGCGCCCCGCCCCCATAAACAGCCCGGTGCCGATGGCGCCCCCGAGGGCAATCATCTGGATATGGCGGGCGCTGAGCCCGCGCTTAAGCTGTGACGCGCCTTCACCTCCGGCGGCAGGTGACGCCTGATGTTGATGTTCAGTCATGGTGTTTCCTCAGGCTGGTTGCGGGAGACGAAGGTCAGCGGCGCGGAGCAACAGCCCGGCGCGCTGGCCGGTGGCGACCCCGGCGTTGGGAAAGAGGATATAGGGGGCCCGGGCCTGCACCACCCAACGTTTCTCTGCCTGGCGGGCGATCTCATACCCTGCCGGGAGCGCGGTGAAGTTTTCAACGTCTGCCGCGAGATTAAGCGTAAATTCCCCCTCGCGCTTGATGATGCTCTCCTCGACCAGGAAGTAGTCCACCGGCGCTTTGTCGCGCGGCGGCAGCGGCGCATCAGCGATCCAGGCCCGGATCGCCGCGTCGGCGGCGGCGAACAGGCTGAGATCGTTGGCGCCGAACGGCATCACTTTCCCCAGCTCCAGGGTGGCGCTTTGCGCGGCGAACTTTTCGCAGGTGAAATGGGTGAAGGTGCCGCCCGCTTCGGTATGGCGCACGACGGCGTCCATCCCGCTGGCCTGCAGCAGCTGATAGAAATCGGGCGAAAAATCCCCGGCGTGGGCCGGGAGCAGCGCAAACTGGCGATACAGCGATCCGCGAATGGCGGTGTGCATATCGAGATGACCACGGTTGACCGGCCCCGCCGCATCGGCGGCGCGATAAAAAGCCTGCACCGCCTGCTCCAGCGCAAAAGCCCGCCGCGACTCATTTCCCGGGGTGACCGCCAGATGGCGGCCGCCGAACAGGCGATTCAGGTCGTTATGCAGATAGCGACGCGCGGCGCGGATCGCCGGCAGATTACCAAAGACGATCAGCAGCGCCTGCGTGAGCGGCTGCCGCCCCTGGCTCAGATCGTGGGTTAGCTGCAGCAGCAGTTCAATCGGCGCGGTCTCATTGCCATGCACGCCGGCGGAGAGGATCGTCGCCTGGCGCCACGGCGCCGTCGGCAGCAGCTGTAAAATGCCCTCGCCCAGCCAGCGGGCCTCGATGCCCGCCGGAAAGGTCCACGCCTGCAGGCGGCAGTGCAGTAAATCGTTAACCAGGTGCTCCATCTGCCGCTCCTTAACGCTGAAAATCATAGACCGCGCCCAGGCGCAGGATCTGCGTCAGCTCATCCAGCGCCTGATAAACCTCGCGCAGCAGCTGCGGGTCCGCCAGATCGCGGGCATGCAGCCGGTCGCGATAGTGTTTTTCCACCCATGCCGTCAGCTGCTGATAACGTTCGTCGTTCATCAGGCTATGGGCGTTGACCGCCTGGCGCTCCGCCTCGTTGAGCACCACTCGCAGCCGCAGACAGGCCGGGCCGCCGCCGTTGCGCATGCTTTCCCGCAGGTCAAAGACCGCCACTTCATCGATCGGCGATGCGCTGTCGGCGGCGAGATCGCTGAGATAGCGCCAGACGTTTTCCCGCTGGCGGCACTCCTCCGGCACCACGATCAGCATCTTACCGTCAGGTTTGCTCAGCAGCTGGCTGTTGAACAGGTATGAGGCCACGGCGTCATCGAGCGAAACCCGCTCGTCCGGCACTTCCACGCTGGTGAACGGGATATCCAGACTGTCGCTTTTAGCCCGCAGCGTGGTCAGCACCGCCGCCTGATCGACAAACGCCTGCTGATGGTGGAACAGCACATGGCGATTGCTGACCGCGATGACGTCGTTATGAAACACGCCGCGATCGATAGCCTGCGGCGCCTGCTGGGCAAACACCGTGTAGCGCGGATCCAGCTGATGCAGGCGGGCCACCGCTTCGCTGGCCTCGAGGGTCTGCCGCGCCGGATACTTCACCGGGGCGATACCGCCGCTGGCGCGTCGACCATAGACGAAAAACTGCACCCCCTGCCGGTCATATTCCCGGCAGAAGCGGTTATGGTTGGCCGCCCCTTCATCGCCGAGGTCGCCATGCTGCGGCAGCGCCGCATGGTGGGCAAAGTAGCGCGGATCGGCGAACGTGGCGCCAAGGATCGCCGAGGTGGTGGGTGCCTCCTGCATACGGTGCAGCTTATTGTTCAGGTTGGCGACGGTAAAATGGACTTTGCCATCGGCGCTGTCCGCCGACGGTGAGACAGTCGCCGCGTTGGCGGTCCACATCGACGAGGCGGAGCTGAAGGCGGAGAGCAGCTGCGGCGCCGCGTGGGCCGCCTGCCGGATAACCTGCTCATCGCTGCCCTGGAAACCCACTTCGCGCAGCAGACGCAGATTCGGCCGCGGCTGCGGCGGCAGAATGCCCTGCACGAAGCCGCGATCGGCCAGGGCTTTCATTTTATACAGCCCCTGCAGCGCCGCCTTTTTAGGGTTAGAGAGACCATCGCGGTTATTTTGCGAGGCTTCATTGCCGACGGAGAGTCCGGCGTAGTGGTGCGTCGGGCCGACCAGGCCATCAAAGTTTGCTTCAAAACCAGACATATGTCCTCACAGGATCCGTTATCAGAATGGCAGGCCCGGCGATACCGTCGCCGGAAGCGTCAGCGTATCGCTGACCAGAGAGGCCATCGGCCAGGCACAGTAGTCGGCGGCGTACCACGCTGCCGCGCGATGGTTGCCGGAGGCGCCCACCCCGCCAAACGGCGCTTTACTCGATGCGCCGGTCAGCGGCTTGTTCCAGTTGACGATCCCGGCTCGCGCCTCGTCCGCCAGCTGATCAAACTGCGCCGCATCGCTGGAGATCAGCCCGACGGCCAGGCCATAGCGGGTCTGATTGGCGAGGCGAATCGCCTCCGGGAAGCCGTCGTAACGGATAATCGTCAGCAGCGGGCCAAAGTACTCTTCATCCGGCACCTCAATACCGGTGACTTCGACGATCCCCGGGGTCAGCACCGTGGAGCGCGGGTCAGGCTGGCGCATGCGTAGCAGCACCTTGCCGCCGAGCCCCTCCAGTTTTTGCTGCGCCGCCAGCATGTTCTGCGCAGCGTCGAGAGAGATCACCCCGCCCATAAACGGCGCCGGCTGATCATCCCACTTGCCGGCGCGGATCTGCGCGCTGGCCTCTACCAGCCGCTGCAGCAGCGCATCCCCCTGCTCGCCGCGCGGCACGATCAGCCGGCGCGCGCAGGTGCAGCGCTGCCCGGCAGAGATAAACGCCGACTGGATAATCACATGCAGCGCCGCATCGATATCGGCCACGTCGGCGACGATCAGTGCGTTGTTGCCGCCCATCTCGAGGGCCAGCATCTTCTCCGGCTGGCCGCCGAAGTAGCGATGGAAGTGGAAACCGGCCGCCGCGCTGCCGGTGAACAGCACGCCGTCGATATCACGATTTTCCAGCAGCGCCTGGCCGGTGGCTTTTCCGCCCTGCAGCAGGTTGATCGCCCCGTCGGGGATGCCCGCCTGCTGCCACAGCTGGACGGTCATTTCAGCGGTAGCCGGCGTCAGCTCGCTGGGTTTAAACACAATGGTGTTCCCGGCGATCAGCGCCGGAATGATATGTCCGTTGGGCAGGTGGCCCGGGAAGTTGTAGGGGCCAAAGACCGCCATCACGCCGTGCGGTTTGTGGCGCAGCAGCGCTTTACCGTCCGGCAGCGTCGACTCATGAAAGCCCGTCCGCTGGTGATAGGCTTCGATGGAGATCGCGGCCTTGCCGATCATCGCCTGCACTTCGGTGCGGGTCTCCCACAGCGGCTTGCTGGTCTCGCGGGAAATCAGGGTCGCCAGCGCCTCTTTATGCGTCTCCAGCAGCGCGGCAAAACGCTGTACGACGTCAATACGCTCGGCCAGCGGCCGGTGCGACCAGGGATAAAACGCCGCGCGCGCCGCGGCGCAGGCCGCCTGGACGTCGTCAGCCCCCGCGCTGGCCGCCTGCCACAGCAGCGACTGATCCTCCGGGGCCAGTTTGCTCATCGTTGCGCCGCTGCCTGGCAGCCACTGCCCGGCTATAAACTGTGCTTTTACCGCCATGATCTGTTGTCCTCTGGATTCAGGGTTACCGTATAAACGCGGTCGGTTTCACTGACCTGCAGCGCGTCCAGCGCGGCGCTGTCAAGCGAGACCTGCTCTTCGTGGGCCACCAGCAGCGCCCGAAAGTTGTCGAATTGACCGTTGGCGACGAGGGTCGGCGCCGGCAGGTCGCCCATCAGCTGCCGGACAGGCAGGCTCTGGCTGTCGCGCACGGCGCGGATCTGATCGGTGTCCGCCTCCAGCACCGGACCGGCATCGAAAATATCCACCGAGCCGCGCCAGCTGAAACCCTCTTTCTCGAGGATCGCCCGCGCCGGGGCGGTATTGGGATGCACCTGACCGATGACCCCGCGGGCCGCTTCCGGCAGCAGTGAGATATAGATCGGGTACGCCGGCATCAGTTCGGCAATAAAGGTTTTCATGCCGGTGCCGGTCAGCCGGTCGGCATCGGCGAACGGGATGTCGAAGAAATGATGGCCCAGCGCATCCCAGAACGGCGACTGTCCCTGCTCATCGCTGCAGCCGCGCAGTTCGGCAAACAGGTGCGGGGAGAACCACTCGCGAAAGGCGGCGATAAATAAAAAGCGCGCCTTGGAGAGCAGCAGACCATTGCGGTTGCGCTGATACGCCGGGTCGAGAAACAGCGTACACAGTTCGCTGTGCCCGGTGTGGTCATAGCTGAGATTAAGCAGCTCCTGGGGCTTATAGACTCCCAGCGCTTTCGAGGCGCGCACCGTTTTCTGAATGCGAAAATTGTAAAACGGCTCATCCAGGCCCACTGCGACCTCAATGGCGCTCACCCCCACCACCCGCGCCAGCGCGGTGTCCTCCAGCACAAACAGGAAACCCTGCTGACTGCGCGGCAGTTCGCCGGCGAAGGTCTCGATACTGCGCCGGATCCGGGCCGCCAGGCGCCCGACGTCATGCGGTAAAGAGGTCATGCCGACCCCCGCCCGCGCGGCGAGGCGGACGATGTCGTCGAGATCGTTTTCCCGTACGGGACGAAATAGCATCACAGGCCGTCCTCCCGGTTAGCGGGTTAAGCGGGCAACGGCGCGATCAAGGCGCACGAAGGCTTCCGCAATATCCGCCAGCGGGATATTGAGCGCCGGCGCGAAGCGCAGCACGTCCGGGCCGGCAATCAGGGCGATCAGCCCCTCTTCCGCCGCCAGGTTGGTCAACGTTTTGGCCTTGCCGCGCAGCGGCCCCGCCAGCTCAGCGCCGATCAGCAGACCGGTGCCGCGCACGGCGCTGAACGCATCGTAACGGGCAGAGATCGCATTCAACTGGTCAACGATCAGCGCATGGCGCTCGCCAACGCCCGCCAGCAGCGGCGCATCGAGATGGGCCAGCACGGCGTTAGCGACGGTTGCCGCCAGCGGGTTGCCGCCGAAGGTGGTGCCATGGGTGCCTGGCTGGAAGACCTGCGCCCAGGCCTCTTTCGCCAGCATCGCGCCGATCGGGAAGCCGCCCCCCAGCCCTTTGGCGCTGGTGAGAATGTCCGGGACGACGTTGTAATGCTGGTAGGCGTAGAGATGGCCGGTACGCCCGGCGCCGGTCTGCACCTCATCGAATATCAGGGTGGCATGATGGCGATCGCAGAGGGTACGCAGCGCCTGCAGGAACGCCGGGTCCGCCGGGATCACCCCGCCTTCGCCGATAATCGGCTCGACGATCACCGCGCAGGTGCGCGAGGAGATCGCCGCGGTGACCGCCTCGATATCGTTATAGGGCAGATGGGTAATGCCCTGCGGCAGCGGAGCATAATCGCTGGAATATTTCGGCTGGCCGCCAACGGAGACGGTGAACAGCGTGCGGCCGTGGAAGGCGTGGTTGAAGGCGATGATTTCGCTTTTTTCACCGCCAAACTTATCGTGGGCATATTTCCGCGCCAGCTTAAGGGCCGCCTCGTTGGCTTCGGCGCCGGAGTTGCAGAAAAACACCTTGTCGGCAAAGGTCGACTGCACGAGGGTTTTCGCCAGCTGCAGCACCGGCTCGTTGGTATAGCCATTGCCGATATGCCACAGTTTCGCCAGTTGATCCTGCAGGGCCTGAGCCAGCGCCGGGTGAGCATGGCCCAGGGCGTTCACTGCGATGCCGCCCGCCATATCGATATACTCTTTCCCCTGCTGGTCCCAGACGCGGGAGCCCGCCGCTCTGACCGGAATAAACGGCGCGGGGGCAAAACAGGGAACCAGGTAAGCGTCAAAATCTTCGCGAGTCATACTGCCTGACATAATTTATCTCCGGAACGTAAGACGACGGAAAACGCTCCCGTCGCGGTGGACAATCGACATCAACCCTGCCCCTCGGCTTATTTTGGACACGAGCGCGCCCGCTGCGATGGTAAAAATATTCACCACAGAAAAATAAAGCCCTATTCTTTTTACGGGTAATTGTTAATTCATGGTTAATGCCATGTTGTTGTGTGGGCTAATGCTGGCCTGTGAACAACAAGATTGTCAATACGGACAAAAGCAATTTATTCACTTTTTGAAGATCATCAAGATAATGAAAAACATAGAAAAAATATTTTCTTATGCACTTAAGTGAATAAAAAGTGAATTAAAATGCACAGCTTGCGGGTGGTTGACGTGCGTAGTTATTCACTTAAAAAATAAAAAATCTAACAAAAATTTAAAAATCGGAATTGCCGTCAAATACCGCTTTATAAAATTGGTGATACCATTCATTGCACAGAGTTTACTGCTGTAGCTATTCCACGGTTTTACACGACATAAATAACACTGAGAAACAGGACTCTTATGGAAAAGTTATCTTACGCATCTGAAAGTAGTACATCTCCATGGACCACCTACCTGCGCCAGATCGACCGCGTCGCGCCTTATCTCGGCGATCTTGCCTACTGGGTGGAAACCCTGCGCCATCCGAAGCGCGCGCTGATCGTCGACATTCCTGTGCAAATGGACGACGGCACCATCCGCCACTTCGAGGGCTATCGCGTTCAGCACAATCTGTCGCGCGGACCGGGTAAAGGTGGTGTTCGCTACCATCCGGATGTCGATCTTAACGAAGTCATGGCACTTTCTGCCTGGATGACCATTAAGTGCGCCGCGGTCAATATTCCTTACGGCGGGGCCAAAGGCGGCATCCGCGTCGACCCCTTCTCCTTGTCGGAAGGTGAACTGGAACGTCTGACCCGCCGCTACACCAGCGAAATCGGCATTATTATCGGGCCGCAGAAAGATATTCCGGCGCCGGACGTCGGCACCAATGGCAAAGTGATGGCATGGATGATGGACACCTACTCCATGAACCATGGCACCACCATCACCGGCGTGGTCACCGGCAAACCGATCCACCTCGGCGGCTCCCTCGGTCGTGAAAAAGCCACCGGACGCGGCGTGTTTGTCACCGGCCGGGAAGTTGCCCGTCGCGCCGGTATCGAAATTGAAGGCGCCAAAGTGGCGCTGCAGGGCTTTGGTAACGTCGGTAGCGAAGCGGCCCGCCTGTTCGCCGGCGTCGGCGCTCGTATCGTGGTTATTCAGGATCATACCGCGACCCTGTATAACGAAGGCGGAATCGATATGGCCGCCCTCACCGCCTGGCAGGCGGAGAAAAAGCAGATTGCCGGTTTCCCGGGCGCCCAGGAGATCGATAAAGACGCCTTCTGGACCACTCCGATGGACATCCTGATCCCGGCGGCGCTGGAAGGGCAAATCACCCGCGAGCGCGCGGAGAAGCTGACCTGCAAACTGGTGCTGGAAGGGGCCAACGGCCCAACCTATCCGGAAGCGGACGACGTGCTGGCCGAGCGCGGCGTGATCGTGGTGCCGGACGTTATCTGCAACGCCGGCGGGGTGACCGTCAGCTACTTTGAGTGGGTACAGGACATGGCCAGCTTCTTCTGGAGCGAAGAGGAGATCAACGCCAAGATGGACCGCATTATGACCGACGCTATCGTGCACGTCTGGGATAAAGCCGCCGAGAAAGAGTGTACGCTGCGCACCGCCGCCTATATCGTGGCCTGCGAGCGCATCCTGATGGCGCGTAAAGACCGCGGCATCTACCCGGGCTGATCCCCATCAGCAACCGCATCAGGGGTGGCCTTGCGCCGCCCCTTTTTTTCTTTGCCGCGCCGTTAACCGCCGAGGATGTGCGCTATCTGACGAGGAGTTGTTCGGCAAAGGTGACAACGTCACGCAAGTAATAACCATCCGCTGCCCGTAGGGGATTATTTTTCGATTAAATCAAAGTCGCCCTGGGTATAGCGTAAGCCAGTGACGTTGTCGGCAGTGAAAATATGTTCGATGGTGAGGATGTCCTCCGCCGCGAGGGTAATATTCGCGGCGCCGGCATTGTCGCGCAGGTGAGCAATTTTCCTCGCCCCCGGGATAGGCACGATATCCTCGCCTTTGCTCATCACCCAGGCAAGGGCAATCTGCGCAAGGGTCGCGTCATAGCGGGTGGCCACCTGCTGCAGGCGCTCAAGCAGCAGCTGGTTTTTGCGCATGGTTTCGGCCTGGAAGCGCGGCAGATGGCGGCGGAAATCATCCGCTGCCAAAACGCCGGGATCGGTAATTGTCCCCGTCAGGAAGCCGCGGCCAAGCGGGCTGTATGGCACAAAGCCGACCCCCAGCTCGCGGCAGGTGTGGAGAATACCGGCCTCCGGCTCGCGGCTCCATAGCGAATATTCCGTCTGCACGGCAGCGATCGGATGTACCTTGCAGGCCCGGCGCAGCGTCTGAGCAGATACTTCCGACAGACCGATATGGCGAATTTTACCCTCTTTAACCAGATCGGCCATAGTGCCCACCACCTCTTCCACCGGTACCGCGGGATCGACGCGGTGCTGATAGAGCAGATCGATGGTCTCGACATTCAGTCGCTTCAGCGACCCTTCCACTGATTCGCGAATATGTGCCGGACGGCTGTCAACGCCGGCCATCCGCTCCAGACCCTGGCCGGTCGGCAAAATACGAAATCCAAATTTGGTGGCAATCTGCACCTTATCGCGAAAACCTTTAATCGCTTTTCCGACCAGAACTTCATTATCGAAAGGACCATATACTTCGGCGGTATCCAGGAAGGTCACGCCCATGTCCATGGCGGCATGGATCGTATTTATCGCCTGCGACGTTTCAGCGCCGCCATAGGCAAAACTCATACCCATACATCCGAGACCTAATGCGGAAACCTGAAACTTCTCTTTTCCAAGATAACGTGTTTTCATCTTATTTTCCTTAATTGCTGAATGGCATTAAATATATACTTCCCTTTCATATTGATAACAATTAATCTATTCCGAACGCGGTGTTAGCTGGAAATTAACAATGAAAACCTTGCCCGATCTGCAACAAATAGAAATATTAATACTCATAGTGAAACATGGCAGTTTTCGTCAGGCCGCTAAAGCGTTAAACCTTTCCCCACCGGCCCTTACCGTCGCTATTAATCATCTGGAAGAAAAGTTAGGCGTGCGCCTGCTAAATCGCTCAACGCGCAGTTTGTCATTAACCGCAGTGGGTGAGGAATTTCTTAATAATATAACGCCGGTGGTCAATGATTATCGCCGGGTGGTGGACAGTCTGAATTATCACCGTCTGACTCCGGAAGGCGTGGTGAAAGTTAATTTACCGCGCATTGTTATTGACCTGTTTTTTCAAGACTATTTTATCGCCTTTAAAAACGCCTGTCCCAATGTGACGCTCGAACTGTATGCCACCGATCGGAAAGTCAATATTATCGAGTCCGGTTTTGACGCCGGCATTCGCTATTCGCAGGATGTGCCCAAAGAGATGATTGCCATCCCCTTTGGCGAGAAACTATCGCTGATCCCGGTGGCCAGCCCGGACTATATACGCGAAGCCGGAGAGCCCGACACCCCGCAGTCATTAGTTAATTTCCGCTGCATTAACCGCTGTTTTCCTGGTGGTGAGAAGTACCGCTGGGAGTTTATTGGCCCCAGCGGCGAGCTTAGCGAGGTCGCGGTTAAAGGCGATCTGGTCGTCGATGCCGATAGCGCAATGATCCAGGCCGCGGAGAGCGGATTAGGCATCGCCTTTGTCTATCAGTCGCTGGTGACGCAGCAGCTGAACGCGGGCAGCCTGGTCCATTTGTTACCCGACTACCGCTATCCTGCCGACCATTTCTGCGTCTACTACCCAAGCCGGAAACATATTCCCGCCCCCCTGCGGGCCTTTATCGCCTGGGTGATGGCGCAGAATAAAAATATCCTCGGTCAGCAGACCGCACGACACGGATCGCGGCCGGAAGATTAACTACAATTAACGTACATACCGTTAACCAATTTCTTTCCTTCATCTTGAACTCCGGCGGTTATCCGGCATAAAATCGTTAGAGCTCTAACGATATTGACAGACGACCTATGGACAATCGACAGCTTACCTTCTCCCATCTTTTATACCTCACCGCGCACCACTGGCGGCTGGCGGTCAATCGTCGGCTGAAAAATCTCGGTCTCAGCCAGGCCAGCTGGGTGGCGGTAGCGTCCATCGCCCGCCACCAGCACCCGCTGTCGCAAAGCGAACTGGCGCAGGAGCTGGGGGTGGAGAGCCCGACCATTGTGCCGTTGATCCATCGTCTGGTCGCCCTCGGACTGGTGGAGCGCATCACCACCGCCAGCGACAAACGTAAGCGACTGCTGGTGGTCACCGACAAAGGGAAGGCCCTCTATGAACAGGTCAAAACGGTGGCTGACGATCTGCGCGAAGAGATCCTGACGGCGATTACCCCACAGGAGCAGGAGCAAACCCAGCGGGTGCTGGAAAAGCTGTTGCGCGAAGTGGAGAAGAAATAATGCCCCGTCGCCAGGATAACCCCTACGCCCCGCATGACTGGGCGCCGCATGAAAAACCGGCTCTGCTCGGTTCGCCGTCGACGCCGCTGCACAGTCCGGCGAAACGCCTTGCCTACGGCGTGGTCGGTCTGCTGGTATGTCTCACCGGCGCGCTGGGCAACGCAGTGGTCACCGCCAACCTGCAGCTGCTGCAGGGTACCTTCGCCGCCTGGTCGACAGAAATCGCCTGGCTGCCGGCGGTATACGTGATGACCAACGTCTCCATCAACCTGCTGCTGGTGAAATTCCGCCAGCAGTTTGGCCTGCGCGCTTTCACCGAAGGCTTTTTGGTGCTCTATGTGCTGGTCACCTTTTTCCACCTCTTCGTCAACGATCTCAGCTCAGCGATGATGGTTCGCGCCGCCCACGGCATGGTGGCCGCGGCGCTCAGCTCGCTGGGGATCTACTACCAGGTACAGGCCTGGCCTGCGCGCCATCGCCTGAAAGGGCTGACTATCGGCATCACCGGCTCGTCGCTAGCCATTCCCCTGGCGCGCCTCTTTTCCACCGAACTGCTGCAGACCGATGAATGGCGCGGTCTCTACTTCTTTGAACTGGGCCTGGCGCTGGTGTCGCTGGCCTGCGTCATCGCGCTAAAACTGCCGCCAAGCGATCGTAAAAAAGTGTTCGAAAAAAAGGATTTCATTACCTTCTTTCTGCTGGCGCCCGGCATGGCGCTGGTGTGCGCCGTGCTGTCGCTGGGGCGGCTCGAGTGGTGGTTTGAAGCGCCGTGGATCGGCTGGGCGCTGGCGGCGGCGGTAATACTGATCGTCGCTGCGATTACCTTCGAGCATAACCGCAGCAACCCCCTGCTCAATACCAAATGGCTCTCCAGCGGCAGCATCGTGCGTCTGGGCCTGATTATGCTGTTGATCCGCATCGTGTTGGCGGAGCAGAACACCGGGGTCATCGGCTGGCTGCAGTACGTTGGCCTGCAAAACGAACAGATGACTAACCTCGCGTGGTCGATTTTCGCCGGTATTCTGTGCGGGATCATTGCCAGCTGTCTGACACTCAACCCGCAGAAGCTCTACTGGCCGACCGCCACCGCGCTGGCGCTGATCATGATAGCCTCGCTGCTCGACAGCCAGTCCAATGCCCTCACCCGTCCGGAACAATTAATGTTCAGCCAGTTTTTACTCGGCTTCGGCAGCGCCTTCTTTCTGGCCCCGGCGATGCTCGCCGGGATTGGCGGCGTGTTTGCCGACCCGCGCAACCTGGTCAGCTTCTCGGTGCTGTTCGGCATGAGCCAGAACATTGGCGGGCTGCTCGGCTCGGCGATCCTCGGCACCTTCCAGACCTGGCGTGAGAAATTCCACTCCAGCCAGCTGGCGGACCAGATAACCACCCTGAACCCGCTGATCGTCGAGCGGCTGCAGCAGTACAGCCAGATGTATCAGAGCCAGATTGGCGACAGTACGCTACTCAACGTTCAGGCCACCACCCTGCTGCAAAACGCCGCGACGCTGCAGGCCAATATTCTCGCCTGGAATGATACCTATCTGCTGACGGCGGCGATCTCCGCCGGGACACTAGTGTGGGTTTTCTGGCGCTTAATTCGCTTACGACTGACTGCCCGTATCGCGTTGCAACGCGCTACCGGCAGCAAATAATTATCATCATTTCATCTCTGGAGTCGTTATGAGTCAGCAGGATGCGGCCAAACAACAGGCCAACACCCGGAATAATATTCGCGTGGTTTCCATTTTTACCGCCGCGGCGATAGGCCTCGTCGGCGTGCTGGTGATCCTCTACGCCTGGCAACTGCCGCCGTTCACTCGCCATAGCCAGTTTACCGACAACGCCTATGTGCGCGGGCAGACCACCTTTATTAGCCCGCAGGTCAACGGCTATATCACCGCCGTCAACGTCAAAGATTTCGCGATTGTCCAGCCGGGCGAGGTGCTGTTCCAGATAGACGATCGCATCTATAAACAGCGGGTGCATCAGGCCCAGGCTACCCTGGCGATGAAAGAGGCCGCGCTGCGCAATAACCTGCAACAGCGCAAAAGCGCCGAGGCGACGATCGCCAAGAATGAAGCCGCGCTGCAAAACGCCCGCGCGCAGAATCTGAAAATCCAGGCCGATTTAAAACGCATCCAGCAGTTAACCGCCGACGGTTCGCTGTCGATCCGCGAACGTGATTCGGCGCGGGCCAGCGCGGCGCAAGGGGCGGCGGATATTGAGCAGGCGAAAGCGGCGCTGGAGATGTCGCGCCAGGACCGTGAATCGACCATCGTCAATCGCGATTCGCTGGAGGCCGACGTGGCCAGCGCCAAAGCGGCGCTTGAGCTGGCGCAGATCGACCTGCAGAATACCCAGATTATCGCCCCCACCGGCGGCCAGCTGGGGCAGATCTCGGTGCGTCTTGGCGCCTATGTCAGCGCCGGAACCCATCTGACCTCGCTGGTTCCGCCGCAGCACTGGGTGATTGCCAACCTCAAAGAGACCCAGTTGGCCGAAGTACGCGTTGGCCAGCCGGTCACCTTCACCGTAGACGCGCTCAACGGCGAGACCTTCCACGGCAAGGTGCAGAGTATCTCCCCGGCGACCGGGGTGGAGTTCAGCGCCATCTCTCCGGACAACGCCACCGGCAATTTCGTCAAGATCGCCCAGCGCATCCCGGTGCGTATTACGGTCAACGACGGGCAAAACAACAGCGAACGCCTGCGGCCGGGGATGTCGGTGCAGGTGACTATTGATACCCGTGCGGAGAAACAACCATGATCCGCCCGGTCGCCCTTGCTATCGTTCTGGCGCTGGTCGGCTGTCAATCCGCCGATGTGCAACGCGCGCAGCCGACCCTGACCATTCCTGCCGCCTGGCGGGCCGACGTTGGCCCGGCCAGCCCGGTGGAGGGTGTATGGTGGCGCAATTTTCATGACAGTACCCTCAATCAGTATGTCGACCAGGCGCTGCGCTATAACAGCGATGTGCTGATCGCCCGCGAGCGGGTGAATGAGTATCAGGCGCGCGCTTACGCCGCCGACAGCAGCCTGTTTCCGTCACTGGACGCCAGCCTCACCGGCACCCGCGCCCGGACGCAGTCCGCCGCCACTGGCCTGCCGATCCACAGCACACTGTATAAGGGCGGCCTGACCGCCAGCTATGATGTCGATATCTGGGGAGCGAACCGCAGCGCGGCCAACGCCGCCGGGGCCAGCCTTGAGGCGCAGAAAGCCGCCGCCGCCGCCGCCAATTTGAGCGTCGCCAGCTCGGTGGCCGTTGGCTACGTCACGCTGCTGTCGCTGGATGAGCAGCTGCGGGTGACCCAGCAGACGCTAACATCAAGGGAAGACGCGTGGCGCCTGGCCAAACGTCAGTTTGAAACCGGGTATACTTCACGCCTTGAGCTGATGCAGGCGGATTCGGAGCTGCGGTCAACGCGGGCGCAGATCCCGCCGCTACAGCACCAGATTGCGCAGCAGGAAAATGCGCTCAGCGTGCTGCTCGGCGATAACCCTGGCGCGGTAAAACGCGGCGAGTTCGCCCAGCTTACCCCGCTGCGTCTGCCGTCGCAGCTGCCGTCCACCTTGCTCAACCGCCGTCCGGACATCGCTCAGGCCGAGCGCCAGCTGGTGGCCGCCGACGCCACGCTGGCCTCGTCGCAGGCGCAGCTGCTGCCCTCTATTAACCTGACCGCTACCGGCAGCCTGCAGGACCGGACGCTGCCGGATCTGCTGGACAACCCGCTGCGGCTGTGGAGTCTTGGCGGCAGTATTCTGGCGCCGCTGCTAAACCGCCAGGCGTTAAATGCCCAGGTGGACGTCTCCATGGCCCAGCGCAACCAGGCGCTCTATAGCTATGAGAAAACGGTGCGCAGCGCGTTCAAAGAGGTCAATGACAGCCTGGACGCCATCAGTCGCTATGGCGAACAGTTAACCGAGCTTCAGGAACAAGAGACCGTTGCCCAGGAAACCTTACGTATTGCACAAAACCGCTACCGTAACGGCTACTCTTCTTATCTGGATGTGCTTGATGCCCAGCGAACGCTGTTCTCCACCCAGCTTAGCGTGGTGCAGGTGAAGAACAACCTGCTGCTGGCGCAGATCGATCTGTACCGGGCGCTGGGAGGCGGCTGGTCTGACTCATCAGGGAGCTAAATGGGGAAGCGTCATATGCAACAACAGTGGTCGGCAGTAGACAATTATTTGATTAAGGCCTTAATTCCCGGCGATCCTGTGCTCGATCGGGTACTGGAAAACAACCATCGTGCCGGGCTCCCGGCACACGATGTCGCCGCCAATCAGGGTCAGTTTCTCGCCCTGCTGGTACGGCTAACCCAGGCTAAGCGGATACTGGAGATCGGCACCCTCGGCGGCTATAGCACCATCTGGATGGCGCGCGAGCTTCCTGCAGACGGCCAACTCCTCACCCTGGAGGCCGACGCGCATCATGCCCAGGTGGCGCGGGAGAATCTGCAGCTGGCGGGCGTTGACCAGCGGGTCACGCTACGGGAGGGACCCGCGCTACAGTCCCTGGAGTCGCTTGGCGAATGTCCCGCTTTCGATCTGATCTTCATCGATGCCGATAAGCCGAATAACCCCCATTATCTGCGCTGGGCGCTACGTTATTCCCGCTCAGGAACCTTAATTATTGGCGATAACGTGGTACGCGACGGCGAAGTGGTCAACCCACAGAGCGCCGACGAGCGCGTTCAGGGTGTGCGTCAGTTCATTGAGATGATGGGCGCCGAGCCGCGGTTGACGGCAACGGCGCTGCAAACCGTGGGCACTAAAGGCTGGGACGGCTTTACTCTGGCGTGGGTAAACGCTTAAGCGTGGACGCCTGACCAGTAGCCCCGGAAAGCGCAGCGCCACCGGGGACAACCAGCCAGGCTATGGGGTAATTTGCTCCATCGCCTGCAACACTCGCTTGTCCGAGATAGGATACGGGGTGCCCAGCTGCTGGGCGAAGAAGCTGACCCGCAGCTCCTCGATCATCCAGCGGATCTCGCGGACATCGTCGTCCTCACGGCGGTTCGGCGGTAGCTTATTCAGCCACTGCTGCCACGCCTGCTGCACGCTCTCCACCTTAAGCATCTGCGCCCGATCGCGGTGCGGATCGATAGCCATCTTCTCCAGACGCTTTTCAATCGCCTGCAGATAGCGCAGCGTATCGCCAAGACGGCGGAAACCGTTGCCGGTAACAAAGCCGCGATACACCAGACCCGCCATCTGCGCTTTGATATCCGACAGCCCCAGCGCCATGGTCATATCCACCCGGCCTTTCAGCCGTTTGTTGATATTGAACACCGCGGTGAGGATCTGCTCGACCTGTTTAGCGATCTCCACCACCGTGTCGTTGAGCTCGGCTCGCACTTTATCGTGCAGCTGACTAAAGCCCTCTTCCGTCCACACCGGACCGCCCGCCTCGTCGATAAGCTTATCAACGCCGCAGGAGATGCAATCGTCAATCAGATCCAGCACTTTGCCGTACGGGTTAAAGTAGAGCCCAAGCTTGGCTTTATTCGGTAGTTTCTCGTGCAGATACTTAATCGGCGACGGGATGTTGAGCAGCAGCAGGCGACGCAGACCGCGCCACATGGCCTGCTGCTGTTCCTGTGGATTATCAAACAGTTTGATGGCCACGCTGTCGCGCTCGTCCACCAGCGCCGGCCAGGCTTTCACCTTATAGTTACCGCGCTTCTGTTCGTAACTTTCCGCCAGGGTGCCAAAGCTCCAGATATGCAGCCCGCTTTGCTCAATACCGTCATCAGCGACCGCCGACAGCGTCTCCTGCACTTTGCCCTTCAGGGCGTCTTTCAACGCCTGCAGCGAGCGCCCTTCCTGCAGCTTCTTGTTTTTATCATCCACCACCCGGAAGGTGATTTTCAGGTGATCGGGCACCTGATCCCACTGCCAGGCTTCGCGGTCGATGGTCACGCCGGTCATCTTACGCAGCTCGCGCTCCAGCGAATCGAGCAGCGGCAGCTCAAGCGGCGCCGCCCGGCCAAGAAACGCTTCCGCATAGTTGGGAGCCGGGACGAAATTGCGCCGTACCGGCTTCGGCAGCGATTTTATCAGCGCGATAATGAGCTCGCGACGCAGGCCAGGGATCTGCCATTCAAATCCGGCCTCCTCCACCTGGTTCAGCAGCGGCAGCGGAATATGCACCGTTACGCCATCGGCATCGGCGCCAGGTTCAAACTGATAGCTAAGACGCAGTTTAAGATTGCCCTGATGCCAGAAATTCGGGTAGTCCAGCTTGCTGACCTGCTCCGCCCCCTCTTTAATCAGCATGCTCTTTTCAAAATTGAGCAAGTCTGGCGTTTCGCGGCTGGCCTGCTTCCACCACTTATCAAAGTGGCGAGCGGAGATGACATCGTGGCTAATGCGCTGGTCGTAAAACTCGAACATCGTCTCGTCATCCACCAGGATGTCGCGACGGCGCGACTTATGCTCCAGCTCTTCGATTTCCGCGCGCAGCTTCAGGTTATCGCGGAAGAAGGCGTGCCGCGTCTGCCAGTCGCCCTCTACCAGCGCGTGGCGGATAAATAGCTCACGACACAGCGCCGGATCAATCTGGCTGTAGTTGACCTTACGCGCGGCGACGATCGGCAGGCCGTAGACGGTGACCTTTTCCGTCGCCATTACCGCGCCCTGCGACCGCTCCCAATGCGGCTCACTGTATGAGCGCTTGATCAGGTGCTGCGCTACCGGCTCCACCCACTCTGGCTCAATGCGGGCGGCAATACGCCCCCACAGCCGGCTGGTCTCCACCAGCTCGGCCACCATCGTCCACTTCGGCGGCTTTTTAAACAGGCCGGAACCCGGGAAAATAGAGAACCGCGCATTACGGGCGCCGGTATACTCCTGTTTATCGGCATCCTTCATGCCGATGTGCGACAGCAGACCGGTCAGCAACGCAGTATGGATCTCGCGATATTCCGCCGGCTCACTGTTGATCGGCAGGCCAAGCTCTTTCACCACCTGGCGCAGCTGGGTGTAGATGTCCTGCCACTCGCGCACACGCAGATAGTTAAGAAAATCGACCCGGCACTGGCGGCGGAACTGATTCGACGACAGCGCCTTCTGCTGCTCGCCGAGGTAGTTCCACAGATTGACGAAGGCGAGGAAATCGGACTCTTTATCGTGGAAGCGGCGATGTTTTTCGTCAGAGGCCTGCTGTTTGTCCATCGGCCTCTCGCGCGGGTCCTGGATCGACAGCGCGGAGGTGATGATCATCGCTTCCCGCACGCAGCCGTGCTTCTGCGCCTCCAGCACCATGCGCGCCAGACGCGGATCCACCGGCAGCTGGCTGAGCTGGCGGCCCAGCGGGGTTAGCTTATAAGCCGTTGCCTGCGCATCGGTGGTGATGGCGCCCAGCTCTTCCAGCAGGCGTACGCCGTCCTGGATATTGCGCTTATCCGGCGCTTCGACAAACGGGAAGGCGGCGATATCGCCTAAGCCCAGGGCGGTCATCTGCAGGATGACCGACGCCAGGTTGGTGCGCAGAATCTCCGGGTCGGTAAATTCCGGGCGCGACAGGAAATCGTCTTCTGAATAAAGACGAATACAGATCCCTTCCGAAACGCGGCCGCAGCGGCCCTTACGCTGGTTGGCGGACGCCTGGGAAACCGGCTCGATCGGCAGGCGCTGCACCTTGGTGCGGTAGCTGTAGCGACTAATACGCGCAGTACCGGGATCGATAACGTACTTAATGCCCGGCACGGTGAGCGAGGTTTCCGCCACGTTGGTCGCCAGCACGATGCGCCGCCCGCTGTGCGGCTGGAAGACGCGGTTCTGCTCGCTGTTGGACAGGCGGGCGTACAGCGGCAGCACTTCGGTATGGCGCAGATCCAGCTTATTCAGCGCATCGGCGGTATCGCGAATTTCCCGCTCACCGCTCATAAAGATTAGAATATCGCCGGGCCCTTCGCGCCCCAGTTCGTCAACCGCATCAAAGATCGCCTGTAACTGATCGCGCTCGGTATCGTCCGCCTCTTCCACTATCGGCCGATAGCGCACTTCCACCGGGTAAGTCCGCCCGGAGACTTCGATAATCGGCGCATTATTGAAATGCTTTGAGAAACGTTCCGGGTCGATGGTCGCCGAGGTAATGATGATTTTCAGGTCCGGGCGGCGCGGCAGGAGCTCTTTCAGATAGCCGAGCAGAAAGTCAATATTCAGACTGCGCTCGTGCGCCTCATCGATAATGATGGTGTCGTACTGCATCAACAGACGATCCTGCTGGATCTCCGCCAGCAGGATACCGTCGGTCATCAGCTTAACCATGGTGTTTTCGCTGACGTGGTCGCTGAAGCGGACTTTATAGCCGATGCAGCCGCCCGGCTCGCTCTGCAGCTCTTCGGCAATACGATTGGCGACGGTCCGCGCCGCCAGGCGACGCGGCTGGGTATGGCCGATGAGTCCTTTCAGCCCGCGCCCCAGCTCCATGCAGATTTTGGGCAGCTGGGTGGTTTTACCCGAACCGGTCTCCCCGGCGACGATCACCACCTGGTGGTCGCGCACCGCCTCGAGAATCTCTTGTTTTTTCTGGCTAACCGGCAGGTTTTCCGGATAGGTGATAGCCGGACGCGCCGCTTCGCGCAGCAGGACTTTACCGGCTGCCTGGCTTATCTCCAGCGCCATCTCCTGCAGAATGGCCTGTTGCGATTCAGGATTTTTAACCTTCTTCACGCCGTGTAGACGGCGGGCAAAGCGCGTTTTGTCGCGCAGCATCAGGCCGTCGAGCTGTTGATAAAGCTGGGGGAAGGTGATTTTTTGTTGTTCTGTCATAGCGTTATCGGGCAGAGCTCTGCCGGGAAAATCTCTTTTGAAGTATTGCCTTAGAGTACCACATCTGTGTCATTCGTGCCTTGTTCAAAAAATCTGAACATAGGATTCGATATATTGCGCTATCTCTGTGGCGCGATTGTGAATACAGTGTCAACAAGCACCAGGGCATTGACCCGTCAATCACATTAAAAAAAGGAAACACCCATGAGCAAAGTATTAGTTCTGAAATCCAGTATTCTGGCAGGGTACTCACAATCTGGTCAGCTTTCCGACTATTTTGTTGAACAATGGCAGGAAAAACACCCTGGCGATGAGATCACCGTGCGTGACCTGGCCGCCAATCCGATCCCGGTTCTGGATGGCGAACTGGTTGGCGCCCTGCGTCCGAGCGACGCGCCGCTGACTCCGCGTCAGCAGGAAGCGCTGGCCCTTTCCGACGAGCTGATCGCCGAACTGAAAGGCAACGATGTGATTGTTATCGCTGCGCCGATGTACAACTTCAACATCCCGACGCAGCTGAAAAACTATTTCGACCTGGTGGCTCGCGCCGGCGTCACCTTCCGCTACACCGAGAAAGGGCCGGAAGGTCTGGTAACCGGTAAACGCGCGGTCGTCGTTACCAGCCGCGGCGGTATCCATAAAGATACTCCGACCGACCTGGTCACCCCATACCTGTCCACCTTCCTCGGCTTCATCGGCATCACCGACGTGAACTTTGTGTTCGCCGAAGGTATCGCTTACGGCCCGGAAGTCGCGGCCAAAGCGCAGTCTGACGCGAAAGCGGCCATCGACAGCGTGGTTGCAGCCTAATATTTCACTCCTCTCGCTTCCTGCGGGAGGAGAGTTTTACTTTTTCTCGTAGCGTAAATACCCCACCACGCCTCCGCCGCCATCCTTTGGATGATTCACGCCGTCGTTGACCTCCACGCAAGGGAAATCGAAAGGCGAAACGCCGTCAATGCAGGCCACATTCACCCCATACTGCTCTGGGTTTGATCGCCGTTGATGAAAGGTGTAGATCCCGCATACCGAGCAGAAAAAGTGCACGGCTTCCCCTGTATTAAAGCGATACTCTGTGAGCTTATCCCCTCCGCGTACCACCTCTATTCCTGAACGCGGCGAAGAGACCGCGACCGCCCCACGCATGCGACAATATGAGCAGTTACAGCGCCGAACGGTGTTGAAGCCGTCGCTGAGTTCCACGGTAAACGCCACCGCACCGCAGTGACAGTGAGCGGATAATTTCTCTGCCATAATTTTACCCCTCAGGTTGCGGCTTTTGGCCGCAGGTTTTCATCAAACGCCAGCCGCTTACGCCCTGCTTCGACTTCCCGTAATGGCTCCACCTGGTGCAGCGTCTGCTTACAGCGTTCCACCAGCGCCTGGTATTCACGGGTACCTTGTTTTTTCCACGCCAGCTCCTGTTCGCTCAGGGTGCGAATCGCTTTTGCCGGGCTGCCGATAATCAGATGGTTGGCGGGCATCTCGGCGTTGGCTTTGACAAAGGCCGAAGCGCCGACAATGCTGTTTTCGCCAATGACCGCCCCATCGATAATCACCGCGCTCATGCCCACCAGCGCGTTGCGGCCAATCACGCAGCCGTGCAGAATAGCGCCGTGGCCGATATGGCCCTCCTCTTCCACCACCGTATCCTGGCCGGGGAAGCCATGCATCACGCAGTTATCCTGAATATTGGCGCCGTCTTTGACCACGATGCGCCCGAAGTCGCCGCGCAGGCTGGCGTTGGGCCCAACATAGACCCCTTTGCCGAGGATCACGTCGCCAATCAACACCGCGGTCGGGTGAACGTAACTCTCCTCCGGCACCACCGGCGTCAGTCCATCAATCTGATATATCGGCATGCAACCTCCTTATGCGCCCGGCAAACCGCCAAAGCGCTGATAATAGAGCGGACCCGGCACCGGGAGCTCGCCCACCGAGCTCTCACCTTTCTCGCTGACGAACGCCAGCGCGCCGGGACTCACGCGTTGATAAATATTGATACACAGCTGGCGGGCGGTTTGCCCTGCCCAATGCGCCGGCAGGAGCTCTTCCGGCAGCAGCGGGTCTTTGAGCACCACCCGGCGATAGAAATGGATAAGGAGCAGTTGGATCTGGAAACAGCGATCCGGCGTCAACTCTGACGGGTCGCAATCGCGCAGCAGCGGCAGTAGAGGTCGGAACAAGGCGATAAACGCCTCGTACATCTCATTTTGTTCGGTGAGATGCCAGCACTCCTCCACCCGGCTGCGCAGGGCCGCTCTGGAGAGCGCCAGCGGCGAATGGGCTTCAAAACAGATGACATTTTCAGCGACGCCCGCTTCGTGGAGCAGAGACTGGACATCGGCCAGCTTTTGCGACGGCGAGGCCAGCAGGCTCGGCGCCAGCGCGCCAAACCCCTGCCACAGCAGCTGCTTTTTAACGTCGGCGAGCACATTTTTCTCCAGGCCTTCCGAAAGCAGCAGCAGCCAGGTACCGTCCCATTCCGGGGCACTGGCGCGATAAATTTTATGCTCCGCGCGCCGGGTCAGGCGCAACCCTTTATCACTCAGGCGATAGAAGCTGCGCCGGCCGATGCGGACAACATCAAGCCACTCTTCTTTATTGAGGCGAAACAGCGCGGTGCGTACGAAGCGCTCGCCGAAGCCTAATCCTTCCAGCAGCGCCGCGACGCTGCCCAGCCACACTTCCCCACCGCGTTGTAATAAAGCGTCGCCATACAGCGAGGCAATTAATGACGTGCCGCTGATCGGCATCGCCGTCACCGCTTGTTGAATAAAGGCGTCGAGTTTACTCATCTGATTCATTCTGTTGTTATATTTTTCCTTTATGAATCATAGCACAGGAAACTCCCCGGCTGACGGCGCAAACGCTTCAGCCGGGTGCCTGCCGCGCAGCCACGCAGCCGGAGAGAGGATTAACCGCTAACCACCGCTTTTCGCAGGTCGAATACCCGACAGGCTTTCCCTTCCGAGCGCGGAATGCTGCCGCAGTTGACGATAGTAATATCGGTGGAGATCCCGACCATCGACTTAATGCGGTGACGCAACTGATGGCAAATCTGGCAGCGTTGTTCATGACTCAGCGCCAGACCGCTCTCTTTCAGCTCAACGCGCACCGCCAGCGAATCCAGATGACCGCGGCGATTGACCTCTAACTGGTAGTGCGGCGCCAGATGTTCAAACTTGAGGATCTCCTCTTCCAGTTGCGAGGGGAAGACGTTAACCCCGCGGATAATCAGCATATCGTCGCTGCGTCCGCTGATGCGATCCATGCGGCGCATGGTCCGCGCGGTTCCCGGCAGCAGGCGCGTCAGATCGCGGGTACGATAGCGGATCACCGGCAGCGCTTCTTTGGTCAGGGTGGTAAACAGCAGCTCACCATGCTCGCCATCTTCCAGCGGCGTACCGTCGTCCGGGTTGACGATTTCCGGGAAGAAGTGGTCTTCCCAGATAGTCGGGCCGTCAACGGTTTCCAGACACTCCATCGCTACGCCCGGTCCCATGACTTCCGACAAACCGTAAATATCCAGGGCGGTGATCCCCAGCCGGCGCTCGATTTCCGCGCGCATCGCCAGCGTCCACGGCTCAGCGCCAAAGACGCCGACCCGCAATGAACAGCTGCGGGCATCGCCGCCCATCTGGCGCTCCAGCTCTTCAATCAGATTCAGACAGTAGGACGGCGTCACCATGATCATATCCGGCTGGAAATCGCGGATCAGCTGCGCCTGTTTTTCGGTCTGTCCGCCGGACATCGGGATCACCGTCGCGCCCAAACGTTCCGCGCCGTAGTGCGCGCCAAGGCCGCCGGTAAACAGGCCATAGCCGTAGGCGACGTGAATTTTATCTTTTGCTGAACCACCGGCCGCGCGCAGCGAACGGGCGACAATATTGGCCCAGTTATCAATATCGTTTTGCGTATATCCCACCACCGTCGGTTTGCCGGTGGTGCCGGAAGAGGCGTGAATGCGCACCACCTGCTCCATCGGCACCGCGAAGGTATCGAAGGGATAGTTGTCGCGCAGATCCTGTTTGGTGGTGCAGGGGAATTTTTGCAGATCGTTTAATTCCCGAAAGTCGTCAGGGTGCACGCCGGCGGCGTCGAACTTGCGGCGATACATCGGCACATTTTCGTACGCATGCTTCAGCGTCCATTTCAGGCGCTGGGTTTGCAGGGCCTGCAGTTCGTCACGCGATGCGGTTTCAATCGGATCTAATTTTGTAGTAGTTATCATTGTAGGGTACTCGCAGGTAAATTAGCTCACACTCGCTCGAGGATCATGGCAATGCCCTGACCCACGCCAATACACATCGTACACAGCGCATAGCGCCCGCCCCGGCGTTGCAGCTCAAGGCTGGCGCTCAGCGCTAACCGCGCGCCGCTCATGCCCAGCGGATGGCCTAACGCGATGGCGCCGCCGTTGGGATTCACGTGCGCCGCATCGTCCGGCACGCCGAGCTGTCTGAGCACCCCCAGCGCCTGGGCGGCGAAGGCCTCATTCAGCTCAATCAGATCCATATCGTTAATATTGAGTCCCGCCCGCTCCAGCACTTTACGCACCGCCGGTACCGGCCCCAGTCCCATCAGGCGCGGTTCGACACCCGCCGTCGCCATCGCCACGATACGCGCCCGCGGCGTGAGCCCCTGGATAGCGGCCTGCTGTTCGCTGGCGATGATCAGCGCCGCGGCGCCATCGTTGACGCCGGAAGCATTGCCCGCAGTAATGAAGCCGCCCTGGCGGAACGGCGCTTTCAGTTTCGCCAGCTGCTCAAGCGTGGTTTCCGGGCGCGGATGCTCGTCCTCGCGCACGTCGCTAACCGCCCCTTTCCGGCCGACAATCTGCACCGGCACAATCTCCTGCGCCAGAATGCCGTCGCGCTGGGCCTGCGCCGTGCGCTGCTGGCTGCGCCAGGCGAAAGCGTCCTGATCGGCCCGGCTGATATTTAACAATTCAGCTACATTCTCGGCCGTTTCCGGCATGCTGTCAGTTCCGAAGTGTTGCGCCATGAGCGGGTTCACAAAACGCCAGCCAATCGTGGTATCAAAGAGTTCCGCCTGACGCTGGTACGGCGCGCTGGCTTTTCCCATCACGAAAGGCGCACGCGACATCGATTCCACGCCGCCGGCAATCAGCAGATCGGCATCGCCGGCTTTGATCGCCCTGGCGGCAAAGCCGATGGCATCCAGACCCGATCCGCACAGGCGGTTAATCGTGGTGCCCGGCACGGTATGCGGGTAACCTGCCAACAGCGTCGCCATGTGCGCCACGTTGCGGTTATCTTCCCCGGCCTGATTCGCACAGCCGAAAATCACATCATCAATTGCTGCCGGGTCGAGCCCGGGATTACGACTCAGGAGCTCACGCAGCGGGATCGCCGCCAGGTCGTCGGCGCGCACACTGGCCAGCGCGCCGCCGTAGCGGCCAATCGGCGTACGGATCCCGTCACAAATAAAGGCGTCGCGCATTACACTTCTCCCGTGATTGTGCCGCCGATGCGGTGCGATTTGCCGCGGAACAGGGCCACAATCTTTTGCTGTTGATTAACAATTTCGATGTCGTAGACGCCGGTCAGCTTGCCCTGCTGTTTGACTCTTGCGGTGGCGACCAGCCGGTCGCCGGCAAACGCCGGACGAAGAAAATCAATATTTGCCGCCGAAGCCACCGCCGCCAGCCCCTGGCTGTTACAGGCGTAGGCGAAAGCGGTATCGGCGAGCGTAAATAGCTGGCCGCCGTGACAGGTCTGATGGCCGTTAAGCATGTCCGCCAAGACGGTCATGCTCATCTGCGCAAAACCGTCGTCCATTTCGATAAGTTCGATCCCCATCTTTCTGGCGCAGGTATCTTTTTCGTACATCACGCGCGCGTTGCGCCACGGATCATTGCTCATGGTGCTTCTCCATCAGCTCCTTCTGGCGCAACAGGGAACAGGGGCGATAGCGCTCCTCGCCATAATGGTGTTGCAAGTTCTCCAGCAGTTGCAGCACCCGCCGCCAGCCAAGGCGTTCTCCCCATGCCAGCGGGCCATGCGGATAGTTGACGCCAAGGCGCATCGCGGTATCGACATCCTGCGGGCTGGCGACGCCTTTTTGCACCGCATCCAGCGCTTCGTTAATCAGCATCGCCACCGTGCGCCACACCAGCAGGCCGGGATAATCGGCAATACGCAGCACTTTCTTGCCCTGCAGCTGGAAGTAATGCACGGCCTTATCAGTGGCCGCAGGCGCGTTGGTTGCCGCTGCGGCCAGCACCACCGTATCGCTGGCGCACAGGTCATACACCACCACCGGGCGGTGATGCTTAATACTCAGCGCCAGGGCGGTCTCGCCTTCAGTCTCCAGCAGCAAGACATCGTCTAATTCAGTGACGTTGTCACTTCTGACGGTAACGGATTCAGCACCCATCATTACCGGCGGCAGCGCCGCGTCCGGCAGTATCTCAGCGGGCCAGCGATAGACGCCGTGGCCGCTCTTTTTACCTAGCCGCCCGGCCAGCGCCAGCTCTTGCTGGAGGAGCGATGGCAGGTAGCGGCGGTCCTGCCAGAAGGCGTTAAACACCGAACAGGTCACGGCGAAGTTGACGTCCTGGCCAATCAGGTCCGTCAGCGCCAGCGGTCCCATAGGAAAACCGCCGCCGTCACGCAAAGCGGCATCGATAACCTCCGGGGCGGCGACCTGCTCTTCCAGCGCGCGCCAGGCCTCAGCGTAGAACGGACGCGCTACGCGGTTAACGATAAAACCGGGCGTTGAGCGGCAGCGCACCGGCTGTTTCCCCCAGCCGCTTACGCACTGGCACAGCTGCTCCACCACTTCTGTGGAGGTCGCAAGACCACTCACCACCTCGACCAGCTTCATCACCGGCGCCGGATTAAAAAAGTGCAGTCCGGCCACCCGCTCCGGGTTTTTGACCCCGGCGGCGATAGCGGTAATCGAAATAGACGAGGTATTACTGGTCAACAGCGTTGACGGCGCGCAGATCTCCGCCAGCTGCGTGAACAGCGCCGTTTTGACCTCCAACCGTTCAGAGGCCGCTTCGATCACTAAATCCGCATCGGCAAGCGCGGCTAAATCGTGGGCCGGATGCAGGCGCGCCAGCAGCGCATCGGCCTGCTCTGACGCCAGTTTGCCCCGCGCAACGCGTGACGCCAGACGCCCGGCGATACCCTCTATCGCCAGGTCTACAGCCTTAGGGTTAATATCAAAAATACGCACCGGATGCCCGGCGGCGGCAGCCACTTCGGCGATGCCGGCCCCCATGGTGCCGCTGCCGATCACCGCCACGTTGACTAAGGATGTCGTCATCATCTATTTCCCGCTGAACTGTGGTGGCCGTTTGGCCAGAAACGCGCTGACCCCTTCGCGGTAATCATCGCTGCGCCCGGCCAGACGCTGATAATCGCGCTCCAGGTCCAGCTGCGTGTCGAGACTGTTGGTTTCAGAAGCCAGCAGCGCCTTTTTAATCAGCCCAAGACCAAACGTCGGTTGCGCCGCAAGATGGCGCGCCAGTTGCAGACTGGTATCCGCCAGTTCTGAATCGTCCACCAGTTGCCAGATAATCCCCCACTGCGCGGCCTGTTCCGCGCTGAGGCTGTCGCCCAGCAGCGCCAGCCCCATCGCGCGCGCACGGCCGGCCACCCGCGGCAGGAACCAGCTGCCGCCGCAGTCCGGCACCAGGCCGAGCTTGCTGAACGCCATCACAAATTTGGCCGAACGCGCGGCCAGCACGATATCGCAGCCCAGCGCCAGGGTAGCGCCCGCGCCGGCGGCCACGCCGTTAACCGCGCAGATGACCGGTTTCGGCAGCGCCGCCAGACGGCGTACCAGAGGGTTGTAAAAGCGTTCTACCGACATGCCGAGATCCGGCGGCGGGCCGCTGGGGTCGACATTGCGGTCGTTCAAATCCTGGCCGGCGCAAAAACCGCGGCCGGCGCCGGTGATCAGCAGGCAGCGCACGCCATCATCGCGCTCGGCCTGCTTCAGACATTCCGCCAGCTGGTGATGCATCAGATCGTTAAAACTGTTGAGGCGGTCCGGGCGATTGAGGGTAATGGTCATGACGCCCTGTTCCACTGCGCTGAGAATGAAAGCTTCCACGATTAGCGTCCTTTAAATACCGGGGTACGTTTTTGTAAGAAGGCGTCGATGCCTTCGCGGCGGTCCTCGGTGGCGCTCAGCAGGCTAAACAGCTGGCGCTCCTGTTGCAGACCGGCCTGCAGGCTGACTTCCTGCGACAGGCGCAGCGACTGTTTTGCCGCCCGTAGCGCCAGCGGCGAATGGCGGGCAATGGTGGTTGCCAGTTTCAGGGCATACTCATCGGTTAACGCCGCCGGATGGATATCACTGACCAGCCCGGCCTGCTGCGCCTGGCGGGCGTCAATACTCTCGCCGCTCAGCACCATCCGGCTGGCCAGCGCCTTGCCAACGCTGCGGATCAGCCGCTGGGTGCCGCCCGCGCCCGGCATTATGCCGAGGGTAATTTCCGGCAGGCCAAAGCGGGCGTTGTCCCCGGCGACAATCAGGTCGCACAGCAGGGCCAGCTCGCAGCCGGCGCCGAGGGCGTAGCCGTTGACCGAAGCGATGAGCGGTTTAGTAAAGGCATCAATTCGCCCCCATAACCGTGGGCGAATATCATCCAGGGTGGCAGGAAGATCTTTTTCCGCCATTTCATTGAGGTCAGCCCCGGCGGCGAAAAAACGCGCGTTACCGCGAATAACGCAGACGCCGACGCTGTCATCAACTGCCGCGGCCTCCAGCGCCTCGGCAATCTGGGTTAATAAGGCATTGTTCAGCGCGTTGCGGGCCTGCGGGCGGTTCAGCGTCAACTGAAGCACCCGGCCATGACGGTGGATCAGCAGGTCACTCATGCCATCCCCCGCGCGTCAAAGTCGACCACCACATCGCCGCTGGTCGGCAGCGACTGGCAGCTCAGCACGTAGCCCGCCGCCAGCTCATCCGCTTCCAGGCTGTAATTGGCGGCCATCGCCACTTCACCGCGCAGCACTTTGCATTTACAGGTGGCGCATACCCCGCCCTTACAGGCGAACGGCAGATCGGCGCCCTGACGCAATGCGGCATCCAGGATGCTGTCGTCTTCGGCGCTGAGGGCGATAAGCCGATCGCGCCCGTCCTGGCGGATGGTCACCGTGCGCCCTTCCGCCTGCACTCCAGCGGCCCGCTTCACATTGCCGCCTGGGGTATTAAAGCGTTCGAGATGAATCGATTTCTCCGCTACGCCAAGTTCACGTAACGTCGCTTCCGCCTCGTCCATCATCGCCGCCGGACCGCAGATAAAGGCCTCGTCGAAACGGCTGAAATCCAGCAGATGGTCAGCGAGCTGGCGCAGTTTGTCGCCGTCAATGCGCCCCTGTAGCAGATCGCTGTCCATCGACTCCTGGCTAAACAGGTGTATCACCTGCAGGCGCTGCGGATAGCGGTCTTTTAAATCGGCCAGCGCCTGGCGGAACATCATGCTATGGCTGCTGCGGTTGCCGTAGATCAGCGTAAAGCGGCTTTGCGGCTCGGTCGCCAGCGTCGCGCTAATGATCGCCATCATCGGCGTGATCCCTGAACCGGCGGCAATCGCCAGATACTCACCCTGCCGTTCGGCCTGCGGTTGATAACCGAAATGCCCCTGCGGCACCATCACTTCCAGCTCCATACCCTGCTGGATATCGTGCTGGGCGTAGCGCGAGAAGCGCCCGCCGTCGATGGCTTTGACCGCGACGCTAATTTCGCCTGGCGTGCGGCTGCGACAAATGGAGTAACAGCGGCGCAGTTCTTCGCCGCCCAGACGGGCTTTTAGCGTCAGATGCTGGCCCGGGCGAAAACAGTATTCCGCCTGCAGGGCTTGCGGAATCGCAAAAGTGATGGTCACCGCATCGCGGGTTTCCGGCTCGACTCTCGCCACCTTAAGCGAATGGAACGTCGTCATGGCAACCTCAAATACATTTAAAGTAATCAAAAGGTTCCCGGCAGCTGTCGCAGCGATAGAGCGCTTTGCAGGCCGTGGAACCGAATTCGCTAATCAGCGAAGTATGGGCGCTGCCGCAGCGCGGACAGCTCACCTCAGCGGGCATATCCGCATGGCAGGCGTGCCCCTGGGGCGGGCTGATGCCGTATTGGCGCAGGCGCTCGCGCGCATCCTGACTCATCCAGTCGGTGGTCCATGGCGGATCCAGTTGCAGGACGATATGCACCGGCAGAAAGCCATGCTCGCTCATGACCGTACGGATCTCGCCCAGCAGATGCTCCGTCGCCGGACAGCCCGAATAGGTCGGGGTAAAGCCAATCACCCAGCCGTCGCCATGGCGCGCGACGCTGCGTACCATACCGAGGTCGGTGATGGTGAGTACCGGCACTTCCGGATCCGGGATCGCGCTTAATAATCCCCAGATGGTGCGAACCTCTGCAGGAGCGATATCGGCAAGACGTTGCATAGTCACCTCACTTACCACTGCAGTCCGGGATGCGAACGCTGCAGATATTGCATCTCCGCCAGCAGCGGGCCGAGATGTTCACTGTGCAGCCCCTGTTTGCCGCCGCTGCGGAAGGCCGCTTCCTGCGGGATTTGTAAGCCGGAGTCGAGCAGCGCCGTGTGTACCGCGCTTTGCCATTCGGCCTGAAGCTCACGCGGATCAACCGCAATGCCCTGCTCAACCAGGCTGAGCTCCACTTCATCGGCAAGGAACAGTTCGCCGGTGAAGCGCCACAGATTGTCGACCGCCTGCTGCATTTTGCGATTTGATAACTCGGTGCCGTTACCCAGACGCTCCAGCCAGCCGCGGCTAAAGCGCTGGTGGTAACGCACCTCTTTCAGCCCTTTAGCGGCAATGGCCGACAGCTGCGCGTCGCGGCTGTTCACCAGGCGGCTGAACAGAGCGACGTGCCAGACATCGATAAAGAACTGGCGGGCGATAGTGTCGGCAAAATTGCCGTTTGGCTGCTCCACCAGCAGCAGGTTGCTGAACTGGCGCTCATCGCGGCCAAAAGCCAGCGTATCTTCGTCGCCGCAGCCGTTAAGCTCGGCGGCATAGCTTAAAAAATTGCGCGCCTGGCCGAGCAGGTCGAGGCCGATGTTGGCCAGCGCAAGATCGATCTCGAGCTCGGGAGCATGTCCGCACCAGGCGCCTAAACGCTGGGCCAGAACCAGACCATTGTCGCCAAGCCGCAGGGCGTAGGTGGCTACGGGGTTAGGGTTATTCATCGCCGCCTCACATATGTTCCATGCCGTCCGGCACGGTATAGAAAGTCGGATGACGGTAGACTTTGCTTTCCGCCGGGTCGAAGAATTCGCCGCGATCTTCCGGCTGCGAAGCAACGATTTCGCTGGCCTTCACCACCCAAATTGAGCAGCCTTCGCTGCGGCGGGTGTAGGCATCGCGGGCATTCTCCAGCGCCATTTGATCATCGGCAGCGTGCAGACTGCCGACGTGACGATGGGATAACCCCTGTTTGCTGCGAACGAACACTTCATATAACGGCCAGTAAACTTTGCTCATGTTGTCTCTCCTCATGCCGCGCTGCGGGCCTGCTGTTTTTGCGCATGGGCCAGCGCGGCTTCGCGCACCCATTCGCCCTCTTCCCAGGCCTTACGCTTGGCGGCCAACCGCTCGTGATTGCAAATGCCACGGCCGCTAATCACCTCGTTAAATTCCTGCCAGTCGATTTCGCCGAAGCGGTAGTGGCCGCTGGCTTCATCAAACTGCAAATCCGGGTCCGGGACGGTCATACCGAGGATCTCTACCTGCGGCACGGTATTGTCGACGAAGCGCTGACGTAGCTCGTCGTTGGAGTGCAGTTTGATTTTCCACGCCATGCTGCGGGCGCTGTTCGGCGAGTTGTCATCGTTGGGGCCAAACATCATCAGCGCCGGCCACCAGAAGCGGTTAATAGCGTCCTGCAGCATCTGCCGCTGCGCGTCATTGCCCTGCGCCAGCGCCATGCAGGCTTCAAAACCCTGACGCTGGTGAAAGCTCTCTTCTTTGCAGATTTTGACCATCGCCCGGGCATAGGGGCCGTAGGAGGTCCGGCACAGCGCCACCTGGTTGACGATGGCCGCGCCATCGACCAGCCAGCCGATCACGCCGATATCCGCCCAGCTGAGGGTCGGGTAGTTAAAAATGGAGGAGTATTTCATCTGCCCGTCGAGCATCTTCTGATACAGGTCTTCCCGGGCGCAGCCAAGGGTTTCCGCGGCGCTATAGAGATACAGCCCGTGTCCAGCCTCATCCTGTACCTTAGCCAACAGGATCGCTTTGCGGCGCAGCGTCGGCGCGCGGGTGATCCAGTTGCCTTCCGGCAGCATGCCGACGATCTCCGAGTGCGCGTGCTGGCCTATCTGCCGAATCAAGGTCTTACGGTAGGCATCCGGCATCCAGTCCTGCGGTTCGATGGCCGTTTCCTGCGCGATGCGCTGGTCAAAGCGTTGTTCTTCTGTCACGTCATCACCTTTATGATTCCGATATTCACAACAAAAACATTTATGTGAATCACTTTGTTTATTGAAGGTTACATATTGGTTAAATAAAACCACAAATTTTGTTTGCTCTTTTTGTGATAATCTCCGCAAAACCTTTTGTAAACCACAATAAATACAGTAAGTTAAGCATAAAGCGTAACGCCATCGCGATCACAATGTTAATAATTTATTAAATACGGGCTTGCATTTTATGATTCATAAAAGAACTATTTATAGATATCATACGTAACACATTTGGAGATTTGCGATGCAGCAGTTAGCCAGCTACTTATCCGGCGCCTGGCAGACCGGCCGGGGGCGCGCCCGTACTATCCATCACGCCATCACCGGCGCGGCGCTTTGGGAGGTGACCAGTGAAGGCCTGGATATGGCGCAGGCGCGCCGCTTCGCGATTGAGCGCGGTGGTAAAGCCCTGCAGGCGATGACCTTTATTGAACGCAGCGCGATGCTGAAAGCGGTGGCGAAACACCTGCTGGAGCAGAAAGACCAGTTCTACGCCATCTCCGCGCAAACCGGCGCCACTCGCGCCGACAGTTGGGTGGATATTGAAGGCGGTATCGGTACCCTTTTCACCTATGCCGGGCTCGGTAGTCGAGAATTACCGGACGATATCCTGTGGCCGGAAGACGAGCTCATCCCGCTCTCCAAACAGGGCGGTTTTGCCGCGCGTCATGTGCTGACATCAAAATCAGGCGTCGCCGTCCATATCAACGCCTTCAACTTCCCCTGCTGGGGAATGCTGGAAAAACTGGCGCCCACGTGGCTTGCCGGTATGCCGGCGATCATTAAACCGGCAACCGCTACCGCCCAGCTCACCCAGGCAATGGTGAAAGCGATTGTCGACAGCGGCCTGGTGCCGGAGGGCGCCATCAGCCTGATTTGCGGCGGCGCGGGCGATCTGCTCGACCACCTCGATAGCCAGGACGTGGTGACCTTTACCGGGTCAGCCGCCACCGGCCAGCAGCTACGGGCGCACCCTAACCTGGTAGCCAAATCCATTCCCTTTACCATGGAAGCAGATTCACTCAACTGCTGCGTGTTAGGCGAAGACGTCACTCCGGAGCAACCGGAATTCGCGCTGTTTATTCGGGAAGTGGTCCGCGAGATGACGGCGAAAGCCGGGCAAAAATGTACCGCTATCCGCAGAATCATTGTGCCACTGGCTCAGATTAATGCGGTTAGCGATGCACTGATCTCCCGCCTGCATAAAGTAACCGTCGGTGACCCTGCGCAGGAGGGCGTTAAGATGGGGGCCCTGGTTAATAGCGAACAGCGTCAGGACGTACAGGAGAGCGTCAATAAGCTGATAGCCGCTGGCTGCGAAGTACTGCTCGGTGGAGAGGCGGATCTCAGCGCGGCCGGCGCATTTTTCCCGCCGACCCTGTTGTACTGCTCACAGCCGGATGAAACGCCGGCGGTTCACGCCATTGAAGCTTTTGGTCCGGTGGCGACGCTGATGCCGTATCGTGACCGCCAGCATGCGCTGACGCTGGCGCGCGCCGGCGGCGGCAGTCTGGCGGGGACGCTGGTCACCGCCAGCGGCGAGCTGGCGCGCGAGTTTATCCTCGGCGCCGCCCGCGCCCATGGCCGTATTCAGATACTGAACGAGGCGTCCTCGGTCGAGTCAACCGGCCACGGTTCGCCGCTGCCGCAGCTGGTGCACGGCGGCCCCGGCCGCGCTGGCGGCGGAGAAGAGCTTGGCGGGCTGCGTTCGGTGAAACACTATATGCAGCGTACCGCGGTCCAGGGCAGCCCAACGATGCTGGCGACCATCGGTCAACAGTGGGTGCGCGGCGCCCAGGTGAACGAAGACCGTATTCACCCGTTCCGCAAATATTTCGAAGAGATTCAGCCTGGCGACAGCTTATTAACCCCGCGCCGAACCCTGACCGAAGCGGATATCGTTAACTTCGCCTGCCTGAGCGGCGATCATTTCTACGCGCACATGGACAAAATCGCCGCCGCCGAGTCGATTTTTGGCGAGCGGGTGGTCCACGGCTATTTCCTGATCTCCGCCGCGGCCGGGCTGTTCGTCGATGCCGGCGTCGGGCCGGTTATCGCCAACTATGGGATGGAAAACCTGCGCTTTATTGAGCCGGTCAAACCGGGCGACACCATTCAGGTTCGCCTGACCTGTAAGCGTAAAACGGTCAAACGTCAGCGCAGCGCCGATGAGAAAGCCACCGGCGTGGTGGAATGGGCTGTCGAGATTTTCAACCAGCACCAGCAGGCGGTGGCGCTGTATTCCATTCTTACCCTGGTGGCGCGCCAGCAGGGAGACTTCCCGGCGTAGTCAACACGCACCACCCACGCGCTTAATGCCTCTACGGAGGCATTTTTTACGTCCGTCTGGCAAAACTGACAAACAAGCTGGCAAAAGCAAACAAACGTTCCCGGGCGGCAGACTGCTAGGGTAAGCGTAACAAAGCCGACATTCGCAGCGGCAACAACAACACAACAATAAGATGAGGTCACAATGGCAAACGGCTTGATGTTTTCCCCTCGTAAAACCGCGCTGGCGCTGGCTGTCGCGGTGGTTTGCGCCTGGCAATCACCGGTCTTCGCTCACGGTAGCGAAGCCCACATGGTACCGCTGGATAAAACGCTGCAGGAATTCGGCGCCGATGTGCAGTGGGATGACTACGCGCAAATGTTCACCCTGATAAAAGACGGCGCTTACGTCAAAGTAAAGCCCGGCGCCAAAACGGCGATCGTCAACGGTAAATCCCTTGACCTACCGGTGCCTGTGGTAATGAAGGAAGGTAAAGCCTGGGTTTCCGATACCTTTATCAACGATGTGTTCCAGTCCGGTCTCGATCAGACCTTCCAGGTGGAAAAGCGCCCGCACCCGTTAAACTCGCTCTCGGCGGCGGAAATCAGTGAAGCAGTGACCATTGTCAAAGCCGCGCCGGAGTTTCAGCCGAATACCCGCTTTACTGAGATTTCCTTACACGAGCCGGATAAGGCGGCGGTATGGTCCTTTGCCCTGCAGGGAACGCCGGTCGATGCTCCCCGCACTGCCGATGTGGTGATGCTCGATGGCAAACACGTCATTGAAGCCGTGGTCGATCTGCAAAACAAAAAAATCCTCTCCTGGACGCCGATCAAAGGCGCCCACGGGATGGTGCTGCTCGATGACTTCGTTAGCGTGCAGAACATCATCAATGCCAGCAGCGAATTCGCTGAGGTGCTGAAAAAGCACGGTATTACCGATCCTGGCAAAGTGGTCACCACCCCGCTCACCGTTGGCTTTTTTGATGGCAAAGATGGCCTGCAGCAGGATGCGCGTCTGCTGAAGGTGGTCAGTTATCTGGATACCGGCGACGGCAACTACTGGGCGCACCCGATTGAAAACCTGGTGGCGGTGGTCGACCTTGAAGCGAAGAAAATCATCAAAATCGAAGAAGGTCCGGTGATCCCGGTCCCAATGGAGCCCCGTCCTTATGATGGTCGCGACCGCAACGCCCCGGCGGTGAAACCGCTGGAGATAACCGAACCGGAAGGCAAAAACTACACCATTACAGGCGATACCATTCACTGGCAGAACTGGGATTTCCACCTGCGTCTTAACTCGCGCGTCGGACCAATTCTGTCAACGGTGACCTACAACGATAACGGCACAAAACGCCAGGTGATGTATGAAGGTTCCCTCGGCGGGATGATCGTCCCCTACGGCGACCCGGACGTCGGCTGGTATTTCAAAGCCTACCTCGACTCCGGCGATTACGGCATGGGCACCCTAACATCGCCGATTGTTCGCGGTAAAGATGCGCCGTCAAATGCGGTACTGTTGGACGAAACTATCGCCGATTACACCGGCAAACCGACCACTATTCCAGGTGCGGTGGCCATATTCGAACGCTATGCCGGGCCTGAGTATAAGCACCTGGAAATGGGCAAACCCAACGTCAGCACCGAACGCCGGGAACTGGTGGTACGCTGGATCAGCACCGTCGGCAACTACGACTATATCTTTGACTGGGTGTTCCATGACAACGGCACCATCGGTATCGATGCCGGCGCCACCGGCATTGAAGCGGTGAAAGGCGTGCTGGCGAAGACTATGCATGACCCCAGCGCCAAAGAGGATACCCGCTACGGAACGCTGATCGACCATAATATTGTCGGCACCACTCACCAGCACATCTATAACTTCCGCCTCGACCTCGATGTGGACGGCGAGAACAACACCCTGGTGGCGATGGACCCGGAAGTGAAGCCCAACACCGCCGGCGGCCCGCGCACCAGTACTATGCAGGTGAATCAGTACACGATTGACAGCGAGCAAAAAGCGGCGCAGAAATTCGACCTGGGCACTATCCGCCTGCTGAGCAACACCAGCAAAGAGAACCGCATGGGCAACCCGGTCTCATACCAGATTATCCCTTACGCCGGCGGCACGCACCCGGCGGCGACCGGCGCCAAATTCGCCCCGGACGAGTGGATATATCATCGCCTGAGCTTTATGGATAAACAGCTGTGGGTGACGCGCTACCACCCGACAGAGCGATATCCGGAAGGGAAATACCCGAACCGTTCCGCCCACGATACCGGCCTGGGCCAGTACGCGAAGGATGATGAGTCGCTGACTAACCACGATGACGTCGTGTGGATCACCACCGGCACCACCCACGTGGCGCGCGCCGAAGAGTGGCCGATCATGCCGACCGAGTGGGCGCACGCGCTGCTCAAGCCGTGGAACTTCTTTGACGAAACCCCTACTCTGGGCGAAAAGAAAAAGTAATCTTAACCGGCGGTAAAATCCAGCAGGATCTTACCGCCTCTTCCCGGCTGGCCGGCGGCGGCAATCGCCTCCCGCCAGTCGTTCAACGCTATACGCTGGGCCGGCGGCTGGGAGGTCGTCGGCAGGCGCTGCCAGATTTCGTCGAACGCTGCCCGCCACGCCGCCACGCCGCTACGCTGAGTGTCGGCAGCGCCTCCCGCAGATGAAACTTGCGCACCGTCGCGCTACCGCGCGTCTGGGTCAGCGGCCGCCCGGATAACAGCCCATAGGAGATCAGGGTCGACGCCCCGGGCAGCACCGACAGCAGCGTATTCGCCAGTTCGCCGCCCACCGCGTCAAACACCAGATCGCTGTGCTGGCTGACCTTCTCCATCAGCGCCCGGTCGGTATCGAGGATCGGATAGATCCCGGCCTGTTCCAGGCGCGCCCGGTGCTGCGGCGAGCGAATAATCCCGCTCACCGAGCGGGCGCCCATCGCCAGCGCCCACTGCCCCAGCAGACTGGCGCAGGAGGACGATGCCGCGGTCAGCACGAGGTGTTTTCCGGCAACCGGCCAGCGCTTGAGCATCAGCATCGCCGTCAGCGGATTGATATACCCGCGGGCGGCCAGCAGATCGTCAACTGCCGGCGGCACCGGCACCAGCCAGGTCTCATCCAGATCGATAAACCGCTGCCAGGTGCCGCCCCCGCGCAGGGGCAGCACCCGCTGGCCCGCGGCCAACCGACTGCCGTATGGCGCGGCGACCACCTCGCCAAGGCCTTCATAGCCGGCGACGGCCGGCAGTCGGGTGCGGTGGCGATAGGCGCCGGTCACGGGGATCAGATCCGAAGGATTCACCGGGGCAAAGCGCATCCTGACCCGCACCCGTCCGCCTGCCAGCGGCGCCAGCGGCAGGCGTTTCAGGGTCAGCACGGCGGCCGGCGGCCCGTAGCGGTCATAAACAATGGCGTCGTTGAACATCGACTGGCTCCAGACAACGAAAGTCGGGATCATAGCAGATCCCGCTTCCAGTGGCTCGCACCCGCGCCAGCCCGGGTCAGCCCGGGCCGTCGCTGGCCGCCGCCAGCAGCGGCACGATGATATCGCTGAGCGGCGTCGGAATGCCGTGCTGACGCCCGCGACGCTGCACCACGCCGTTACGAATATCCCACTCCAGCGGTTGGCCATTGAGGCGATCGATCATAATCGAGGTGCTTAAGTCGGCAGGCGCCCGATGAAAGCCGGCGATAATCTCCTCCGGCACGTTGTCGCTCAGGGCGGCCCCTTCCGCCCGCGCCACCTGCAGGCATTCGCGCAGATAAGCCAGTCCGAGGGCAGTGATGTCCTCCCGGGCGAACATCCCGGCGCGGCGTCCGGTCAGCACCATCAGACCGGCAACCGCGTTCTGCAACAGTTTGCGCCAGGCCACGGTGGTAAAATCAGCCGCCAGGTCCACCGCGCAGCGGGTACCCGCCAGCGCCTGCTGCACCCGCTCTGCCCCCGGCAGATCCGGCAGCGTCAGGCGCGGCGTGGCGCGCAACCAGACAGAGGCATCGGCATCGCGCTGCGCCGGGAACCAGACCACCGACGGCAGCACCGTCGCGCCGCCGGTCAAGGGGGCAAACTGCTGGCGCTGCTCAACGCCGTTTTGCAGCACGCACACCACGGTGTCAGGGGAACACAGGGCCGTCAGCCAGGGGGCGATGGCCTCCGTCTGGGTGGTTTTCACCGCGACAAAGACCAGGTCGAAGGGGGCGGATATCGCCATCGGGTCGGTGTGCACCGGGCCGGGCACCACGATCTCACCCTCGTCAGTGCGCAGCACCAGCGCCGAATGGGCGGTACGCCCGCAGACCATCGGCGCCCTCCCCCTCTCAAACAGGGCGGCGGCAATCGTGGTGCCGATGGCGCCGGGACCAATTAGCGCAACCTTAGGAAATGCTGTCATGCCGAAGACCTCCTGATGATTCACCGCCCAGATTAGGCAAAGATTGCCCTCCACAGTAGCGAGAAAGACCGGAAGTCGGCAAGGGGCGCGTCGGGAAAAGCCTTTCGCCTTCCCCGACGGAGGGCTAGTAGCGCACGCAGACGGATTTGGTTTCGCACCAGCCGTCGAGCCAGTCAGGGCCGAAATCGCGGCCGGTTCCAGACTGCTTCATGCCGCCGAAAGGCAGGTTGGCGTCAATCAGGGTATGGCTGTTGACCCATACCGTACCCGCCTGCAGACGGTCGGTGTAGTTCAGGGCCTGGGTCAGATCGCGGGTCCAGACGCTGGCGGTCAGACCAAAATCGCTGTCGTTGGCCAGGCGCAGCGCCTCCTCGCCATCGGCCACTCGCACCAGGTTCACCACCGGGCCAAAAACCTCCTCACGGCTGAGACGCAGTCCGGCGTCGGGGTTTACCACCAGCGTTGGCGGAATATAGTACCCTCCCGCGTCTGGTCCGGCGCTGCCGCTGATAAGCTCTGCCTTCTGCTGGCGAGCCTCTTCGAGGTAGGCCGCCACCTTGTCGCAGTGGGCCCGGGAGACCACCGGGTTGATCTGCGCCGTCTCCTGCATCCCCGGACCCACCTGCAGCGATTTCACCGCCTGCTCGAAGCCGCTGACCAGGGTGTCAAACAGCGGCGCTTCGATGTAGATCCGCGAGCTGGCGGCGCAGACCTGCCCCTGATTGAGGAAGCTTCCGGTCATCAGCCCCTCAATAACCCACTGGGGGTCGGCGTCTTTGAGCACAATCGCCGGATTCTTGCCACCCAGCTCCAGCGTCACGCGGGTCAGGCGGTCGGCAGCCACGCGGGCAATCTGTTTCCCGGTCGCCGTCGAGCCGGTAAAGCTAACCTTCGCCACCTGCGGATGGGCGGTCAGCGCCGCGCCGCAGCCGGCGCCGCTGCCGGTGACCACGTTGAACACCCCGTCAGGAATGCCCGCCTGGGTCGCCAGCTCCGCCACCCGCAGCAGGGTCAGCGGGGTGGTTTCCGAGGGTTTAATGACGATCGAACAGCCCGCCGCCAGGGCCGGCATGACCTTCCACATGCCGATCATCAGCGGGAAATTCCACGGAACGATGCCCGCCACCACCCCGACCGGCTCTTTTTTGGTCCACGCCTGGTAACGCGCCCCTTGCGGGAACGGGATAGAAACGTCCAGCGTCCGGCCGCTGATCTTGGTGGTCAGCCCCGCGGTGTAGCGCATCCAGTTCAGGGTGCAGCCGACCTCAAAGGCGCGGGAGATGGCAATGGATTTCCCCTGCTCGAGGGTTTCCAGTTGCGCCAGCTCTTCGCCGTGCTGCTCCACCAGATCGGCAAAACGCAGCAGGATGCGTTCACGGTCAGCCGGGGTGCGCCCGGCCCAGCGGCGATCGACAAAAGCGCGCCAGGCGGACATCACCGCCCGGTCGACATCCGCCGGGCTGGCGTCGGCGGTGGTGGCAATCGCCTGCCCGGTGGCCGGATCCCAGACGGTTAACCGGTTTTCGCTCTGCGCGGCGCAGGGGGCGCCGTCGATATACAGGCCATGCTGACGGTCTAAAAACTGCTGGACGCTGGCAAGCAGCGCTATCTGTGAGGTGGACATACCCTTTCCTTATTCTTCGCGGATAGTGCTTTCAGTCTATGTCTGGTTGGCGGTTGGCGCTTTTTTCTCTGTGACATTCGTTTGCGCCGCTGTGACAGTCGCCGCAATTCCGTCGTCTGCCCTCGCAGAAATGTGCCGCGGGTAATAGTTCTTTCATATACCCGCCATCGCGCCCTTGCCTGAGGCGACACAAATGCAACAATGCGGAAACATTGTTATTACAGGAGAAGGGCGAATGATGACCACGGCAGAGGGGGGGCTGGCATATCAGCGCTGGCTGGCGACGATCAATCAGGTCTGCGGCCATTTCGCCGCCCGACCGCTGAAGGAGAGTTTCCACGGCGAGATTGACGCCCGCTACGCCGGCAGCCTCAAGGTCAGTACCGTCACCGCCGCCGGCGTCAATCTCTACCGCACGCGCAATGAGATAAAACGCGATAACGACGCCTGGTTCTATACCGTGTTTCAGCTCGCCGGCGAAGCCATCATCGAACAGGACGATCGCCAGGTGACGCTGGCGGCAGGCGATATCACGTTAATCGACGCCGCCCGCCCATGCTCCATCGTCTGGCAGCAGACCTCGCGTCAGGCCTCGCTGCTGCTGCCGCGCCAGCGGGTGGCGCCCACAGGGGACATCACTACCGCCTGCCGGCTGGACAAATCTCTGCCAATGGTCCAGCTCAGCCAGCGACTGCTGCTGGAAAGCATGGGCGGCACGACGCTCTCCGCCAGCGAGAGCGAAGCCGCGCTGGAGGCGATCGCCTGCCTGTTGCGCCCGGTGCTGCATCAGCGCGATCCTGCCCCTTCCCGGCGGGAAAAGCAGTTTCAGAAGATTATTGCGTTAATCGATGCGTCCATTCAGTCGGAGCATCTGCGTCCGGAGTGGCTGGCCAGCGAGACGGGCATGTCGGTACGCAGCCTGTACCGGCTGTTTGCCGACCAGGGGCTGGTGGTGGCGCAGTATATTAAGAACCGGCGGTTGGATCTGTGTGCCCAGGCGTTACAGAATGTCCATGACGATGAAAAGCTGGCGGGGATCGGCTACCGCTGGGGCTTCAGCGACCACAGCCATTTCTCCACCGCCTTTAAGCAGCGCTTTGGCGTCACCCCGGGGGAATACCGCAAGCGCTGTCGCTAATTATTTGCGCAGCCACTGGCCGTTCAATCCCTGGACGTACTCCCCGGGCTGCGCGCGGGCCACCAGCTTCTGCCCGGCCATTTTCGCCACTTCATCCACCGGCAGATTGTTGTCATCCGCCAGCTGCTGGTAGCTTTCGCTGCGCGCGGCGTTAATCTGCTTTACCAGCGCCAGCGTCTCTTTATCCTGACGCAGCGGCGCGAGATAGCCGTTCAGCGTCTCCCCCACTCGTCCCTGCTGGCGCGCTTCGCTCAGGGTCAACGCCAGCGCGGGCGCGCTGAGTAAAGCCAGTGTCAGCGCCGCGGTTAACAGTCGTTTTCTCATCGTCGCCTCAGAACAAATCGCTGCGGGATTTGAGCAGGTTTTCCACATCCTTATCGACCTTGATATGGATCTCATGCTCAATTTTGACATTCATATTGATGGTGATGGGCTCTTTCGACGCCGCGATTTCGATGCGCGGCGTACAGCCGGCGAGCAGCATCGACGCCACCATGGCCAGTAACAGCTTCTTCATTTAGGTTCCTTACATGTCTTACCATCCGTACAGCGCCGTACGGGCAGCGTAGCATTCTGCTCGAGCCACGCCTGTAAATTGTCGCCGAAGCGCAAACTGCGCCACAGGTCGAAAATATTCTCTTCATGAGCGTAGTTTAAATGCACGGTACTGCTTTTCCCTTCCACCCGGCTGGTGCCGTTGATGCTGGCCTTAAGCGTCAACACGCCCAGATTATCGAGGTTAATCTGCGTCCACGAGCGGGAGATTTCCATATAGCGCAGCCAGTTAATCGCCGCCCCGGCGGAGACGTTATCCGCCACCAGCGCATCGGCGGTGTCTTTATCCAGCCGCAGGGTCATCGGTCCGTCATTGCGCAGCCAGCCGTCGTGGATAATCCATTGATTATTCTCCAGCCACAGCGGCAGCGCGCCGCTCACCGCGCCGGACATGGCGAACTGTTTCACCTTGACGGCGCTGGTCAGTTCGCTGCTGGAGATATGCTGCAGGCGGATCAACGCCGGGTCGCGCTGCGGCATACGCAGCTGCAGCAACGTCAGTTTCCCGCCTAACAGATCGACGCTGACGTCGCTGAGCTGCAGCGGATTGGCCTCGCTCCACGGCCAGGTGCCCTGCAGGTCCGCCGTCAGATTACGCGCGGTGACCTGGTTGACGATTTCGCCAATGCGCAGGGAGACCGGGCGGCGGATGCCCAGCTGCCAGTGACCGTCGCTGAAGCGGAACGGCAGGACGAAATCGACGCCGTTGATCTGGTTATCCGGCATCCAGGCGCTGCCGCCCTTCAGGACGCCATGGCCGCCCGCCTCAAATCCCTGCCCGGCTGCCGCCGAGAAGGCCACCTGCGCGTAGAGACTGCCTTCGCGCAGGTTCATCTTCCAGTCCGGCGGCACCAGCGGCTGGAACACCGTTAGCGACTGTTTTGGCCACCACGCCTGGCCGCGCAGCCGTTCGCCATCCCAGCGCCCGGACAGACGCACCGGACCGATAGCCTCGGCATGCAGGGCGCCGGTGAACTGGAACCACGTCGGGTCCCGACCGTCGAGAGCGAATTTCAGCGTTGAGGCCGGGAGATAGCTGCCGCCGGAGAAGGTGGTTTTGGCGGCGTCCAGCGACAGCGCGCCGGTTAACCGAGGATGCTCAGCATCGCGCAGCCAGCGGATCGGCTGCTCGAGGGTCAGACGCGGGGTGCTGACCCGCATTGTGCCGTACTCAAGCTTATCGAAGCCGGTGGAAAGGCTGCTCAGGGTAATAGCATTGTCGCGCCACTCCCCGCTGCCCTTCACATCCCAGCGCGCCTGCATCGGGGTAAAATGTCCCTCGCCCCAGTAGCGCCACTGCCAGCGGCCGCTGTCGGGCAGAAAATCGCTCGCCTGACCGTCCAGATGCAGCGTAAAGTCGCCCATCTGCTGCTCATGGGCGCGAAGGATCGCCTGCAGGCGACCATCGACGCCCTGCTGAGTGACCTTTACCCCGGCCAGCGGCCAGCGAATTTCGTCAATATTCAGCGCGTCGATCACCCGCCCGCGCGAGCGCAGCAACGCACCGGGGTGAAAAGCCAGCTGCGGGCTGATCAGCGGCCCGCTGAGCTGAGCCGGCAGCGCCGCGTATAGTATCATCTCCCCCAGCTTGGCCTCGCCGGTGAGCCGCAGCGGCAGATCGCTGTTATCCATGCTCAGCTTGCCCGGACCAATATTCAGTACCGCATTGCCCTTCCCGGCATGCCCCTCGGTGAGAACATTCAGGCGACCGCTGACGATCATCTGTTCGGTGCCCTGCTGCCAGTTACCCACCGACAGCGCCACCCGCCCGCGCAGCGGATACGCCTCGTAACGGGTGCGCCAGCGGCCGTCGCTGATAGTGATCCGCTCCGGGGTGATCTCCCACGGCAGGTCCAGAATAGGCTCTACCTCACCCCGCGGGGTGACCAGCAGTTGGCCGCGATTGTGCTGCCACTCGAGCTCAGCATCGATCCATTCCGCAGTCTGCGGGAATTCGAAGGTGCCCTGCATCTGGCCGTCGACCGGCAGACCATCCGGCACCAGCGGCAGATGGAAGGTCCCCACCAACTTCACCGGCGGCTGATCGTCAGTCAGCCGGGCGCTGAACTGGCTGACGGTGAGCGCCTGGCCGCGCAGGCGCGCCTGCAGACTCAGTTCCTTCCCGGCAAAGCCGATATCCTGCTGCGCAGGCGTTAATGACATTACCAGCCGCCCCTGCCATTTCTCCCACGGCGACAGCCGCAGATTGTCAATGGTTAACCAACTATAGGGCAACATCGATTGCCATTCGGCAAGCGTGCGCGGTGAACCGGGAGAGGGATCGCTGGCCGGCAGTTTGCTCAGGCAGGCGCTGTTGATCTCCAGCTGGCCAATATGCAGCCGCCAGCGGCTGGGCCGCGAGAGACGGGCATCGGTCACCCGGGCGATTTCACAGTCGCCCACCAGATAACGCAGATCGGGGATCAGCAGGGCCGACCGCGTCAGGCGCGGGCTCTCCTGCAAAGAGATACGCGTGCCCACGGGCAGCCAGATGCCCGCCAGCGTCGGCACCCAGTGGGTTAGCGTCAACAGCAGGGTTAGCGGCAATAACACCAGAACTAACACCAGCGCGATGGCGGCTTTATATTTACCCTTCATGGGCAGTTAATATCCTGATTCAACATAAGTAAAAGCCGAAAGGCGTCCATTGTGACACGTTCGACCAGTGAGTGAAAGTTTACGGCCTGTTAAAGCATAGTTGCCAGCCGGACTCGCGGCGCGACGTTCGGCCATTATCATTTAACTGTTGTTTAAGTCGCCCCTGCCACACTCCAGCCAGACGGGAATAGCTTGCGGGAGAGGCGGTGTCGTTAATTATCTCGCTCATAGAGAGCGCACAGGACCACTATCCATGGGTATTGCTGATTGTTTTTCTGCTTACCTTCACTAAATCCTGCGCATTGGTCTCGCTGGCAATCCCCGGCACCTCCGGCCTGCTGCTGCTGGGAACATTCGCTTCCGCCAGCCTCGGACATTTCCTGTTAATGTGGTCCAGCGCCAGCCTCGGCGCCATCGGCGGATTCTGGCTATCGTGGCGGCTGGGCATTCGCTACCGTCATCGCCTCACCCACCTACGCTGGCTGACCGCCGAGCGTCTGGCCCGCAGCCGCCTCTTCTTTCAGCGCTATGGCCCGTGGGCTATCTTTTTCAGCCGCTTTCTCTCTCCCCTGAGGGCTACGCTGCCCTTCGTTAGCGGCGCCAGCAGTCTGCCGCTGTGGTCGTTTCAGCTGGCTAACGTCAGCTCCGGTCTGCTGTGGCCGCTTCTGCTGCTCGCCCCCGGCGCTTTCAGCCTCAGTTTGTGGTGAAAAAACTTTGTCTTTCAAAGAGATTCCGCAAGTCCGCGATATGCTCTAGAATTAGGATAAGCACCCTCCCATTAAACTATTTTTTAATAATTGTACGATTATTTTAAATATGCTACCGTGACGGTATAATCACTGGAGAAAAGTCTTATGAAAATCGCGGTTTATAGTACGAAGCAGTACGATAAAAAGTACCTGCAGCACGTTAATGATGCATACGGCTTTGAACTGGAATTCTTCGATTTCCTGCTGACAGCGAAGACTGCCAAAACCGCCAACGGTTGCGAAGCGGTATGTATCTTCGTCAATGACGACGGCAGCCGCCCGGTGCTGGAAGAGCTGAAGGCCCACGGGGTGAAATATATCGCCCTGCGCTGCGCCGGGTTTAACAACGTCGACCTTGAGGCGGCAAAGGAGCTTGGCCTGCGCGTCGTGCGCGTTCCAGCTTACTCTCCGGAAGCGGTCGCTGAGCATGCGATCGGTATGATGATGTCGCTCAACCGCCGCATCCACCGCGCTTACCAGCGTACCCGCGATGCCAATTTCTCCCTCGAAGGCCTCACCGGCTTCACCATGTACGGCAAAACCGCCGGGGTGATCGGCACCGGGAAAATTGGCGTAGCGATGTTGCGGATCCTCAAAGGCTTCGGCATGCGCCTGCTGGCGTTCGACCCGTACCCAAGCGCCGCCGCGCTGGAGCTGGGGGTGGAATATGTTGACCTCGCCACGCTGTACAAGGAATCGGACGTGATCTCCCTGCACTGTCCGCTGACCGACGAAAACTACCACCTGCTCAATCGCGAAGCCTTCGATCAGATGAAAGACGGGGTGATGGTGATCAACACCAGCCGCGGCGCCCTGATCGACTCTCAGGCGGCCATCGACGCCCTGAAGCACCAGAAAATTGGCGCGCTGGGGCTGGACGTTTATGAGAACGAACGCGATCTGTTCTTTGAAGACAAATCCAACGACGTGATCCAGGACGATGTCTTCCGCCGCCTCTCCGCCTGCCATAACGTGCTGTTTACCGGCCACCAGGCGTTCCTCACCGCCGAGGCGCTGATCAGCATTTCGGAGACCACTCTGGGTAACCTGCAGCAGGTCGCCAACGGCGAAACCTGTCCGAACGCCATCGTCTAATGCCTTTCCCTTTTGTGCTCCTCTCCCGGGGGGAGCACATTCAGATAATCCCCACAGATCCCCGCTGCGATACCGTTACACTGGCTTGGTTTTATTAGTTATGTGAATGTTTTGGAGTGAAAATGAACAAATTTGCGGCGCTTCTGGCGGCAGGTATGCTGCTGTCCGGCTGTGTCTATAACAGTAAAGTGTCCACCGGTGCGGAACAGCTGCAGCATCATCGTTTCGTGCTGACCAGCGTCAACGGCCAGGCGGTCAACGCCAGCGACCGGCCGCTGGAGCTGAGCTTCGGTGAGAAGATGGCTATTACCGGCAAGATGTATGTATCCGGCAATATGTGCAACGGCTTTAGCGGGGAAGGTAAAGTGTCGGACGGCGAGCTGAAGGTCAAATCGCTGGCGATGACCCGGATGCTGTGCCACGACGCCCAGCTCAATACCCTGGATGCGACGATCGACAAGATGCTGCGCGAGGGTGCGCAGGTCGATCTGACGGAAAACCAGTTGACGCTGGCGACCGCCGACCAGACGCTGGTCTATAAGCTCGCCGACCTGATGCACTAGCCGGCGTTGAGGTGCCGCTGACGCTGCCCCGCGACGGGGCCGCTGTTAGTAGCCGCAGCTGCCACCCGCCAGCGCCTGCTCGCTGCAGCGTTTGCCGTTCGGCAGCGCGCACATGCCAATCGCCGAACCATCGAGCTGACGAGCCACCGATAACGAGCCGCCTATCATGGCGCAGTTGGCCTGACCGGCGTCGCTCATCGCCGCCCGCATTCCCGGCGTGACGTGCGCCGCCGTGGCCTGCTGAACGGGTTCACTACTGCACGCGGACAGCAACAGCGCCGCACATCCTACTAACATCGCAGCTCGCATTCTCTCTCCCCTCGGAAACGTCTTAAAAAAGCAAACCCCAGAATAATAGGCAGCGTGGCGGGCGGCGTCGAGAGGGGAAGTACGTATTTATGCGCCTCATTAACATTCTCTAGCAAATTTTCGCCTAAAGCTTGATCTGCCTCGGCCATGTCGCCCGGCGCAGGTGGTTCATCTCCCGGCAGGCAGCCATTTTCTCCGCGAACCACGCAAAATATTGATCTGGTCACGGGTACCCGGCGCATTGAGGACACAAATGCAAAAATGGCGGGGTCAGCGGTTTGCTAAACTACCCCTTATATAATTACAGGGCGCGTCGCGGTTTCACGCGTCCATTCTTTTGCGCAATGTAAGGGTGTCTTCATATGATTACGATTGATGGTAATGGCGCGGTCGCTTCCGTCGCGTTTCGCACCAGTGAAGTTATCGCCATCTACCCGATCACGCCCAGTTCAACGATGGCGGAACAGGCTGACGCCTGGGCCGGCAATGGGCTGAAAAACGTCTGGGGCGATGTTCCCCGCGTGGTCGAAATGCAGTCGGAGGCGGGCGCCATTGGCGCCGTACATGGCGCGCTGCAGACCGGCGCCCTCTCCACCTCCTTTACCTCATCGCAGGGCCTGCTGCTGATGATCCCCACCCTGTACAAACTGGCCGGCCAGCTGATGCCGTTTGTGCTGCACGTCGCCGCCCGCACTGTCGCTACCCATGCGTTGTCGATCTTCGGCGACCATTCCGATGTCATGGCCGTCCGCCAGACCGGGTGCGCCATGCTGTGCGCCAGCAGCGTTCAGGAAGCGCAGGATTTCGCGCTCATCTCGCATATCGCCACCCTGCAAAGCCGGGTGCCGTTTATTCATTTCTTTGATGGTTTCCGTACATCGCACGAAATCAACAAAATCGCCCCGCTGGCGGATGACACTATTCGCGCCCTGCTGCCGCAGGATAAGATCGCTGAGCATCGCCAGCGCGCGCTCAATCCGGAACACCCGGTGATCCGCGGAACCTCGGCCAACCCCGACACTTACTTCCAGTCCCGGGAGGCCACCAATCCGTGGTACGACGCGGTGTATGACCATGTCGAGAAAGCGATGGACGACTTCGCTGCCGCCACCGGCCGTCAGTACAAACCGTTTGAGTTTTACGGCCACCCGCAGGCAGAGCGCGTGATCGTCATTATGGGCTCGGCCATCGGCACCTGCGAAGAGGTGGTCGATGAGTTGCTGAGTCGCGGCGAGAAAGTCGGCGTGCTAAAAGTCCGCCTCTATCGCCCGTTCTCCGCCGCCCACCTGCTGGCGGCGCTGCCGGAAAGCGCCCGCGCGGTTGCCGTACTGGATCGCACCAAAGAACCCGGCGCGCTTGCCGAACCGCTTTACCTCGACGTGATGACCGCCCTGGCGGAAGCCTTTAACCGCGGCGAGCGCGAGACGCTACCGCGCACTATCGGCGGCCGCTACGGTCTCTCCTCCAAGGAGTTTGGTCCGGAATGCGTGCTGGCGATATTCAGTGAACTGCAGGCCGCCCAGCCGAAGCCGCGCTTTACCGTCGGGATCTATGATGACGTGACCAACCTGTCGCTGCCGCTGGGCGAAAATACCCTGCCGGCAGAGGCCAAGCTCGAGGCCCTGTTCTACGGCCTCGGCAGCGACGGCAGCGTGTCAGCCACCAAAAATAACATCAAAATCATCGGCAACTCGACCCCATGGTTCTCCCAGGGGTACTTCGTCTATGACTCGAAGAAGGCGGGCGGCCTCACCGTCTCGCATCTGCGGGTCAGCGAAAAACCGATTCGTTCATCGTATCTGATTTCGCAGGCTGATTTCGTCGGCTGCCACCAGCTGCAGTTTATCGATAAATACCAGATGGCCGAGCGGCTGAAGCCCGGCGGCATTTTCCTGCTCAACACGCCGTACAGCGCCGATGAGGTCTGGTCCCGCCTGCCCCAGGAAGTCCAGGCCACCCTGAATCAGAAAAAAGCGCGTTTTTACGTGGTCAACGCGGCAAAGATCGCCCGCGAATGCAGCCTCGGGGCGCGCATTAATACCGTGATGCAGATGGCCTTTTTCCATTTAACCCAGATCCTGCCGGGTGATAGCGCGCTGGCGGAACTGCAGGCAGCCATCGCCAAAAGCTACAGCAGTAAAGGTCAGGAGCTGGTGGAGCGCAACTGGCAGGCGCTGGCCCTGGCCCGTGAATCACTGGCGGAAGTACCGCTCCAGCCGGTGAACGCCAGCAGTCCGAACCGCCCGCCGGTGGTCTCCGACGCCGCGCCGGATTTCGTCAAAACGGTCACCGCCGCGATGCTGGCCGGGCTCGGCGATGCGCTGCCGGTCTCTGCCCTGCCGCCGGACGGCACCTGGCCCATGGGCACCACCCGCTGGGAGAAACGCAACATCGCCGAAGAGATCCCCATCTGGAAGGAAGCGCTGTGTACTCAGTGCAACCACTGCGTCGCCGCCTGCCCGCACTCGGCGATCCGCGCCAAAGTGGTCGCCCCGGAAGAGATGGAGAACGCCCCTGCCAGCCTGCATTCGCTGGATGTGAAATCCCGCGATATGCGCGGGCAGAAATACGTTCTGCAGGTCGCCCCGGAAGACTGCACCGGCTGCAACCTGTGCGTCGAAGTGTGCCCGGCAAAAGACCGCCAGAACCCGGAGATCAAGGCCATCAATATGATGTCCCGCCTGGAGCATGTGGAAGAGGAGAAGGTCAATTACGAGTACTTCCTCAACCTGCCGGAAATCGACCGCAGCAAACTTGAGCGCATTGATATTCGCACCTCGCAGCTGATCAGCCCGCTGTTTGAATACTCCGGCGCCTGCTCGGGCTGTGGCGAAACGCCGTATATCAAACTGCTGACCCAGCTGTACGGCGACCGAATGCTGATTGCCAACGCCACCGGCTGCTCCTCCATTTACGGCGGCAACCTGCCCTCGACACCGTACACTACCGACGCCAACGGCCGCGGCCCGGCGTGGGCCAACTCGCTGTTTGAGGATAACGCCGAATTCGGGCTCGGCTTCCGCTTGACCGTCGACCAGCATCGCCAGCGCGTGATGCGCCTGCTGAGCGAATTCGCCGACAAGCTGCCGGCAGAGCTGAACGCGGCGCTGCACGCCGAGGCGACGCCGGAAGTTCGCCGCGAACAGGTGGCGGCCCTGCGTCAGGCGTTGGCCGGCGTGGCGGGTGCTGAAGAGCTGCTGACCGATGCCGACGCGCTGGTGGAGAAATCCGTCTGGCTGATCGGCGGCGACGGCTGGGCTTACGATATCGGCTTCGGCGGCCTGGACCATGTACTGAGCCTGACGGAAAACGTCAATATTCTGGTGCTGGACACTCAGTGTTACTCCAACACCGGCGGGCAGGCGTCAAAAGCCACCCCGCTGGGAGCAGTGACTAAGTTTGGCGAGCATGGCAAACGCAAGGCGCGTAAAGATCTGGGCGTCAGCATGATGATGTACGGTCATGTTTATGTGGCGCAAATTTCGCTGGGCGCGCAGCTGAACCAGACGGTAAAAGCGATTCAGGAAGCGGAAGCCTATCTGGGGCCATCGCTGATCATCGCCTATAGCCCTTGCGAAGAGCATGGCTACGATCTGGCGCTCAGCCACGACCAGATGCGTCAGCTGACCGCCACCGGCTTCTGGCCGCTCTACCGCTTCGACCCGCGTCGGGCAGATGAAGGCAAGATCCCGCTGGCGCTAGATTCCCGTCCGCCATCAGACGCGCTGGCCGAGACGCTGCTTAATGAGCAACGTTTCCGCCGCCTGAACGCCCAGCAGCCTGAAGTGGCGGAGCAGCTATGGAAAGACGCCGCCGCCGATCTGCAGAAGCGCTATGACTTCCTCGCCCAGCTGGCTGGCAAAGCGGAGAAATCGCCAAGCGAAGGTTAACCGCCCCGTCACCTTTGTCCATAAAAAAAGCCCGAACACAACGTTCGGGCTTGTCGTTTTACCGATAAACAACATCATTCCGCAGAATGAGACGGCAACAATAAATTATTGGCATGACAATAAAGGCATATAACGCGCAAATAATACGTGATTAGCCCGGGCATGTATAATTTTTATTTTGTATATTATCTATAAATGCATTCAGCATAATTATCACCATTTCATTGGTATTATTTATTTTAGATTTTACTTATATCGTAACAATTGAGTCTTACCGGATCTCAGACCGCTCCTTTAGCATGAGTTCACTTCCCACCCGGAAGTTAAAACATAAAAACAGTTAAAGGAATTTCTTCATGAAAAGAAAAGTACTGGCCCTCGTTATTCCGGCTTTATTAGCCGCCGGTGCCGCGCATGCGGCGGAAATTTATAATAAAGACGGGAATAAATTAGATCTCTATGGCAAGGTAGATGGTCTGCATTATTTCTCCAGCGACTCGAAAAAAGACGGCGATCAAACTTATTTACGTTTTGGCTTTAAAGGCGAAACCCAGATCAACGATATGCTTACCGGCTATGGCCAGTGGGAATATAACGTTCAGGCCAACAACACCGAGACCTCCAGCGATCAGGCGTGGACCCGTCTGGCATTCGCCGGTATCAAAGTGGGCGATTACGGCTCCTTCGACTATGGACGTAACTACGGCGTGCTGTACGACGTTGAAGGCTGGACCGATATGCTGCCGGAGTTCGGCGGCGACTCCTACACCTATGCGGATAACTTTATGGCAGGCCGCGCCAACGGCGTCGCAACCTACCGTAACAGCGATTTCTTCGGTCTGGTGGAGGGTCTGAACTTCGCCCTGCAGTATCAGGGTAAAAACGAAGGCCAGAACGCGCAGGATATCAACGTCGGCACCAATAACCGCAGCAGCGACAGCGATGTTCGCTTCGACAATGGCGATGGTTTCGGCCTCTCCACTTCCTACGACTTCGGCATGGGCATCAGCGCGGCGGCAGCTTACACCTCGTCTGACCGTACTAACGATCAGATGACCCAGACCAACGCGCGCGGCGATAAAGCGGAAGCATGGACCGCCGGCCTGAAGTACGACGCCAACGATATCTACCTGGCGGCCATGTACTCTGAAACCCGCAATATGACCCCGTACGGCAATGACGGCGTGGCCAATAAAACGCAAAACTTCGAAGTCACCGCGCAGTATCAGTTCGACTTCGGCCTGCGTCCGGCCATCTCCTACCTGCAGTCCAAAGGCAAAGATCTGTACAATAACGGCCGCTATGCCGATAAAGATCTGGTCAAATATATGGACGTTGGCGCGACCTATTACTTCAACCGTAATATGTCCACCTATGTTGATTACAAAATCAACCTGCTGGATGGTAACGACAAATTCTACGAAGACAACGGTATCTCTACCGATAACATCGTCGCCCTGGGCCTGGTTTACCAGTTCTGATGCGCCTGCCCGCCGGTTCCGGCGGGCTTTCCCCCACCCGCCTCGCTGCAGATAAAACAAAACGCTATATCTCGCGGACTAAAATAGCCGTCCGTTTAATGATATAGTCATGGCCAGTCAGTGCTTGCCCGAGGACGTCCATCATGCACCACCATCCGGTTAAATCTTCCCGAATTATCTCCGTCGCCTACGATGACGCCTCCGCCACACTGGAAATCTATTTCTATCACCAGCCGCCATTACAATATACCGGGGTCCCACCGCGTATTTTTCATGATTTTTTACAGGTGGTGTCAAAAGGCCGGTATTATGACGGGGTGATCAAAGGAAAATTTCCCGAACGCAAGCTACGTTAATGTCAAAGTGTGACTGCGGTCATGATACAAAACGTGCCCTAATACCGTACAATATGAAGGGATACTTAAACAGGAGGTTTTATGAGCAGAATGATTCTTGTCCCTATCGATATCTCCGATAAAGAATTTACTGAACGCATTATCAGTCACGTTGAATCGGAAGCGCGGATTGACGACGCCGAGGTGCATTTCCTCACCGTGATCCCTTCTCTGCCCTATTATGCCTCACTGGGAATGGCCTATACCGCTGAGCTTCCCGGCATGGACGAGCTGCGTGAGGGTTCTGAAACGCAATTGAAAGAGATCGCGAAGCAGTTCTCCATCCCGGAAGATCGGATGCATTTTCACGTCGCCGAAGGGTCGCCAAAAGATAAGATCCTCGCGCTGGCCAAGTCGCTACCCGCCGACCTGGTGATCATCGCTTCGCACCGACCGGATATCACAACTTATCTGCTGGGCTCCAACGCCGCCGCGGTGGTTCGTCACGCCGAGTGCTCGGTACTGGTGGTCCGCTAACGCCGCAGCCCGCCGCCCGGCGGGCTTTTTATTTCCGCATCAGCCGCCCCCGCCTGGCTGCTCGCTGCCGAAAGTGCCGGAAAGATGCTGACATTCCGCCCCTGAATCCGTACCATACACGCCACGGTTGCCTGTCAAACCTCAATAATTGCTACGCGCCAGCGCCACGTTGTTCAGCGGCTGGCAGAATGCGTGCTCTTCTGATGCCACACTATGAATTGAGCCACTATTACATGCTGCAAAACCAAGAAATCAGTAAAAAAGAAAAGTACAACATTGATAAGCTGCAGAAACGTCTGCGCCGCAACGTCGGTGAGGCGATTGCCGACTTCAATATGATTGAAGAGGGCGACCGCATTATGGTTTGTCTTTCAGGCGGCAAGGACAGCTATACCATGCTGGAGATCCTGCGCAATCTGCAGAAAAGCGCGCCCATCTCCTTCTCGCTGGTGGCGGTGAACCTCGATCAGAAGCAGCCAGGGTTCCCGGAGCATATTCTGCCGGCGTATCTGGAGCAGCTGGGGGTTGAATACAAGATTGTCGAAGAGAACACCTACGGCATCGTCAAAGAGAAGATCCCGGAAGGAAAAACCACCTGCTCGCTGTGCTCTCGCCTGCGTCGCGGCATCCTCTATCGTACCGCCACCGAGCTCGGGGCGACCAAGATCGCCCTCGGCCATCATCGCGACGATATCCTGCAGACGCTGTTTTTGAATATGTTCTACGGCGGCAAAATGAAAGGGATGCCGCCGAAGCTGATGAGCGACGACGGCAAACACATCGTCATCCGCCCGCTGGCCTACTGCCGCGAAAAGGACATCGAGCGCTTCTCCCAGGCCAAAGGCTTCCCGATTATTCCGTGCAACCTGTGCGGTTCGCAGCCAAACCTGCAGCGCCAGGTGATCGCCGATATGCTCCGCGACTGGGATAAGCGTTATCCTGGGCGCATTGAAACCATGTTCAGCGCGATGCAGAACGTGGTGCCTTCGCACCTGAGCGACGTCAATCTGTTTGATTTTAAAGGCATCACCCACGGCTCAGAGGTGGTGGATGGTGGCGATCTGGCGTTTGACCGGGAAGATATTCCCCTGCAGCCCGCCGGCTGGCAGCCGGAAGAAGAAGACGCCCGTCTCGATGAGCTGCGTCTGAACGTAGTGGAAGTGAAATAACCCTCACGCGTCTCAGGCAGCCGCCTGAGACGCACTCTCCTGCCCTTACTTCAGCAGTCGTACGCGGCAGGATTTACCTTTGATCTTGCCATTTTGTAACTGCTTATACGCCTTCTGCGCCATATTCTGGCGGATCGCCACATAGACGTGGGCCGGGTGGACGGTAATTTTGCCGATATCGGCACCATCAAAGCCCAGATCCCCGGTCAGGGCTCCCAGCACATCTCCCGGGCGCATTTTCGCCTTTTTCCCGCCGTCGATACACAGCGTCGCCATCTCCGCCGTCAGCGGCGCGATGGTGTTGCCCGTCGGCGCCGGCAGCCAGTTCAGGGAAAGCTGCAGCATGTCGGCCAGAATAGTGGCGCGCTGCGCCTCTTCCGGCGCACAGAAGCTGATGGCCAGCCCTTGTTCACCGGCGCGGGCGGTACGGCCGATGCGGTGAACATGCACCTCCGGATCCCAGGCCAGCTCGAAATTCACCACCAGCGCCAGGGATTTGATGTCCAGACCGCGGGCAGCGACGTCGGTCGCCACCAGAACCCGGACGCTGCCGTTAGCGAAGCGCACCAGCGTCTGATCGCGATCGCGCTGCTCAAGGTCACCATGCAGCGACAAGGCGCTCTGCCCGGCGGCGTTGAGCGCATCGCAGACCGCCTGGCAATCGCGTTTGGTATTGCAGAACACCACGCAGGATGCCGGCTGATGCTGGCTGAGCAGGCGCTGCAGCAGGGCAATCTTACCGTGGCGGGAAACTTCAAAGAACTGCTGTTCAATCGCCGGGAGCGCGTCGACAGTGTCGATCTCAATGGTCTGCGGATTGCGCTGCACCCGGCCGCTGATCGCCGCGATTGCCGCCGGCCAGGTAGCAGAAAACAGCAGCGTCTGCCGGTCAGCCGGTGCGAAGCGGATCACCTCATCAATGGCGTCGCTGAAGCCCATATCGAGCATACGGTCCGCTTCGTCCATCACCAGGGTCTGCAGCGCGTCAAGGGAGACCGTTCCCTTCTGCAGATGATCGAGCAGACGGCCCGGGGTGGCGACGATAATATGCGGGGCATGCTGCAGGGAATCTCGCTGGGCGCCAAAGGGCTGCCCGCCGCAGAGCATCAGAATCTTGATGTTCGGCAGGCAGCGCGCCAGGCGGCGCAGCTCGCCGGCGACCTGATCGGCCAGCTCGCGGGTCGGGCACAACACCAGCGACTGGGTCTCGAAACGCGCCGGATCGATATGCTGCAGCAGACCCAGCCCAAATGCGGCCGTTTTTCCGCTGCCGGTTTTTGCCTGCACGCGCACATCTTTCCCCGCGAGGATCGCCGGCAGGGCGGCGGCCTGAACCGGGGTCATCGACAGATAACCCAGCTCGTTAAGGTTGGCTAATTGGGCGGCAGGTAAAACAGTCAGGGTAGAAAAAGCGGTCACAATGTATTCTCGTATTAAAAGGCAGACAATCTGCAGGCGCGTATCCTCGCAGATCTCCGCGCCTGATGCGACAATTTAATCGGCTCTTCGTCAGGCGGCGGATCGGGCTGGGGCTGCGGACGCGGTCGTGGATCGGGTAAAGGAGCCGGATCGTTCGGCTCGGGCGAGATAGGGATAGACTGGGCTGTCAGCCCTGAAGCGTAATACATAGAGGCCTCCCGGAGAGTGATACGGGCGTACCCGCAGGCGCCAACGGCCAGAAACCGTCGGGTGTCTTAGTAAGGGTAGAAGCTGGTCCGGAGAGCGCAAAAAAAAAGCCGACTCAACAAAGCCGGCGTCGTACGAATCAATTGTGCTATGCAGTAATTCAAAAAAGGAAGTAAGACAATATGGAGCGCAACGCCCATCGCTTGACGTTGCATTCACCTGCGAGAGAGATATTGCCCTGAATGGGTAGATGGTTTATTGATTTCGCTCAAACATTGCCGGGTTTTCCCGGCACTACAGCCGCTAAAAGGCGATTCTTTACAGCCATTTACTGCGATGTAACCACCACGCAACACCACCGATGACAACGACTAACATCAAGCAGAAAAGGCTAAACCCCAGATGCCAGCTGTTGCCAGGGATCCCGCCGAGGTTGACGCCGAACAGGCCGGTTAAAAAGGTGCTGGGTAGAAACACCATCGCCATCAATGACATGGTATAGGTCCGCCGCGCCAGCGACTCCTGCATAATCTGGGCGATCTCGTCGCTCATGATCGCCGTCCGCGCGATACAGCTGTCGATCTCATCCAGACCGCGCCCCAGCCGCTCGGCGATATCCTGCATTCGCCGCCGCTGATCGTCACTCATCCACGGCAGCCGCTCGCTGGCCAGCCGGGCATAAACGTCGCGCTGCGGCGCCATATAGCGGCGCATCACAATCAGCTGCTTACGCAGCAGCGCGAGAAATCCGCGCGGCGGCACCTGCTGATCGAGCAGGTCGTCTTCCAGGTCGATAATGCGATCGTGCAGTTGTTCGATAAACTCGCTGGCATGATCGGTCAACGCATCGCAGACCTCCACCAGCCAGCTGCCGCCGTCCGTCGGGCCATTACCTTCCTTCAGGTCGCCCAGCACATCGTCCAGCGCCAGCACTTTGCGCTGACGAGTGGAGACGATCAGCCGCTCATCCATATACAGGCGCATCGCCACCAGCTGGTCGGGCCGCTCATCGGTACTGCCGTTGATACAGCGCAGGGTGATCAGCGCCCCGTCACCGATCCGCGTCACCCGCGGCCGGGTGCTCTCCCCCGCCAGGGCATCGCGTACGTTATTGGGCAGCAACGGGGTGGCCGCCAGCCAGTCGGCGCTGTCGCTATGGGTATAGTTGAGATGCAGCCAGCAAGGCTTGTCTTTGTCGATAATATCGTCATCGGCGAGCGGCTTAACGCCCCCCTGCCCGTCGAGCACCCACGCGAAGATCGCGTCCGGTATCTGCAACTCCGAGCCTTTAATCGCGTCCACTCAACCTCCGTTAATCCATATCTGCTAAATTACGCGCCTTCTCTATAAGGTACGCGAAAGCGCGCATTCTTGCTTTTAATGACCCGGAAATACAGGCCTAGTCGCTTCATTGAAAAGCGCTTTCGCCCCCGGTCGCGGCGCTCCCCTCATTTAACGTTAAAACTTAGTGAAATCAAGTTCTTCACGATTCAACACATACAGAGCGACGTTTTGCCGTTTATTTTGCAACTTCTTGCTGTATTATGCTGTTTATTGCGTTAATTTGCGGAGTCAATGGCCATGCATAAGCTCGCCAGGCAAAAACATATTCTCGACAGGCTTAGCGAAACCGGTCAGCTGAGCATCAGCGAACTGGTTGCAGATCTGCAGGTGTCGGCCGATACCATTCGCCGCGATCTGAGCGACCTGGAACAACAGGGCGTGCTGCAGAAAAGCCACGGCGGGGCCATCGCCCTTAACGTCCCGGCCATGACGCGTCAGGGCAGAAACGCTCTTCTCACCCAGACCAAGCAGCGCCTGGGTCAGCAGGTCGCCGCGCGCATTCCCTCTGGCTCGACGCTGTTTCTCGACGCCGGAAGCACGCTGCTGGCGGTGGCAGCCCAGCTGAAAGGGCCGTTGACCGTGATCACGGCTTCTCTGGATATCGCTCAGCTGTTCAGCGACCGTGCCGATATCCAGCTGATCCTGCTTGGCGGTCAGTGGGATAGTAAACAACGACTGTTCGCCGGCAGCGCCACCCTGTCGCTGGTCACCCGCTACCGGGCCGATATCGCCATTCTCGGCGCCTGCGCGCTCCATGCCGGGCTGGGGCTGAGCGCCAGCCAGGAAGCTGATGCCGACGTTAAACGCGCCATGCTGGCCGCCAGCGCCGAGCACTGGCTGGTGGCGGACCATACCAAACTCAACCGCTGCGAACCGTGGCGGGTGGCCGGACTCAGCGACATTCACCATCTTTTTCTTGATCGTCCCTGGGCTGAGCTGGGGGATGACCCCGCCCTCTCTGTACATATTGCTGACGCTTAACAACGTGGAGAACCTGATGAGTAACAACACGATAAATATCGCCTTGATTGGCTACGGATTCGTCGGTAAGACCTTCCACGCGCCGCTTATCCGTTCGGTGCCGGGGCTGAACCTGGCGTTCGTCGCTTCCCGCGATGAAGAGAAGGTCAAACGCGACCTGCCGGACGCCACGGTGATCGACTCCCCGGAAGCAGCGGTCCAGCATCCGGACGTTGACCTGGTGGTCATCGCCTCCCCTAACGCCACGCACGCCCCGCTGGCCCGCCTGGCGCTGAACGCCGGCAAACATGTGGTGGTGGATAAGCCCTTTACCCTCGATATGCAGGAGGCCCGGGAGCTGATCGCCCTGGCGGAGGAGAAACAGCGTCTGCTCTCCGTCTTCCATAACCGCCGCTGGGACAGCGACTATCTCGGGATCCGTCAGGTGATTGAGCAAGGCACCCTCGGCGCGGTGAAACACTTCGAGTCGCATTTCGACCGCTTCCGCCCGGAAGTCCGCGTCCGCTGGCGCGAGCAGAACGTCCCGGGCAGCGGCTTGTGGTTCGACCTGGGGCCGCACCTTATCGACCAGGCGCTGCAGCTATTTGGTTTGCCGCAGTCGGTGCAAGGTAACATAGCCACCCTGCGCGACGGCGCGGAGATCAACGACTGGGCGCATGTGGTATTAAACTACCCGGCGCATAAAGTGATCCTGCACTGCAGTATGCTGGTCGCGGGCGGCTCGTCGCGCTTCACCGTGCACGGCGATAAAGGTAGCGTTATCAAAGCGCGGGCCGACCAACAGGAGAGCCAGCTGCTGGCGGGCGTGGTACCGGGCAGCGCCGGCTGGGGCCAGGATGACGACCCGCTGGTTATCTATGATGCCTCGCTGCAGGCCCACGCGCAGGCTACCCCGCAGGGCGATCAGCGCCAGTACTATATGCTGATCCGCGATGCGCTGAAGGGCCAGATCGCCAATCCGGTGCCGCCGGTGGAAGCGCTGGCGGTGATGGCCGTTCTGGAAGCGGCGGTGCGCTCTGCTGAAAGTGGTATGGTGCAGACCCTGGACCTGTCCGACGACGAGCGCAACACGCTGCGCTAATCCGCCCTGTTCTCCGGTTACCTGCGCGGCCCGCAGGTAACCGCTACTTTTGCTCCACATTAGAAAAAATCACTATCTATCCGCAGATTAACATTGCTTTATCCTGCTCCATGGCGCAAAGCACCGCTGGAAATTTCAGCCAATTGGGAGGAGGATAGAATGCAGATCGATCGTAATGAGAAAGAGGTTGCTGACGCTGTGGACGCGGCAACCGTACTACCGGACAGGAGAAGCGCATGTATTACACGTTAGGAGATACCACTCTCCATTTTTATCGCTATCAGTGCAAATTTTACGTCGCCCACTGGGAAGGGGGTAACGTGATGAGCGAAAAATTTAAATCGTTTATCGAACAGATCACTGAGAAGACCGGGCTGGATGCGAAACGCGTCGAGACCGCCGCGCGCGATTATTTTACTAACGTGGATTAACAGGCAGTGCTGTTCGTAAGAGACAAGCTGGTGCGGTAGCCGCGCAGGCTAACTCCACCTTTCACCGCCAGGACGCCTCGCGCCGCCTGGCGGCTTCTCTATTCTGCCAGCATTAAACGGTAGTCAGCTTTGCCAGAATGGCGGCGAAGGCGTCATTAACCTTATCGCCGGCGAGCAGTTTTTTACGCAACGTGAAGCTTCTGCCGCTGGAACGGATCAGCAGTCGGACTTTCGCATCATTATTGCTGCGTTCAACTACGGCAACATCCCGCAAGGGAATAACGTAGGTATCGGCATAGAGCCCCGGCGTAAATATCATCGACTCGCCGCTCACGCCAATCACCACCCGATTTTGCAGACGATAGCCATTGCACAGCGCAACAATACCAGCGGCAATAAATACTCCGCCTATACCCATGCCAATCATTAAAATAATGATCCCGGCGATGAGCGCCAGCGCCCCTTGGGGATAAAAGCCTGAGGCATTAAAGGTTAATAGCTGCTGGTTATCAGCCTCGCCCACTGCCGTGGTTGATCGCCAGGGCGTAAATCCGGCGTTAATCCGCGTTTGCAAGCTGAACAGACTACCCACCAGAAAGATCACGCTGGCGGGCACCATCACGATGCCGCCAACAAACGCCAGGACGATGGCCAGATAAGGGTAGCGGCCTGACAGCATTATGCTGATCGCCTGAACCAGCACGGCAATAAACAGGGCCAGCACCAGCCAGGACCATACGCCGTCCGCCCGACTATGGAAGTTCAGCTGTCCTTCATCAAGTAATAAATTTCGCGCGACAAAACAGATAATAATATTAACGAACAGGCCAATCCAGGCCAGCTTGTGCACATGCTTCATACCCTACTCCATTATGTATTTTGCTATTCCATTATCAGACATTATTAAATAAAATCGAATGCCGCCCGGATAGTAGCAAAGCCGTTGGCAAGATCAATCAAAAAGCGTGTCACCCCCTCTCCTTTAGTTATTTTCAGATTGATATAAGCAATTAGCATACATCGTGATTATATAATCCATTATATATATTCTCAGAATTTCTTTACGCCGCATTTATATCGCCCTGCCATTCTGGAGGGCGTTGGAGATCGTCTTACCTTTATTGCGCGGATCCCGGTGCGAATTGGCAGTTATTCACGGCGCAGTCGGCGAGCCAGTCGGGTGCCCAGCGTCTGGATAAGCTGGACAATCACAATCAGCACCAGGGCGGTAGTGAGGGTGGCGAAAGCGTCGAAGCGCTGATAGCCATAGGTAATAGCCAGATCCCCGATTCCCCCGCCGCCCACTGTACCCGCCATGGCTGTGGCGCCGAGCAGACCGATGGTCGCCGTGGTGAGGGCCAGAATCAGCGATGCCGCTGCCTCCGGCAGCATAAAGTGCCAGACAGTCTGCAGGGGGGTTGCGCCCATGGCGTCCGCGGCCTCGAGGATCCCCTCATCCACCTCCAGCAACGAGCTCTCCACTAGTCGGGCAATATAGGGGGCGACAAAGACGATCAGCGGCACGATGGCTCCCGCGGTGCCGATAGTGGTGCCCACCAGCAGTCTGGTAAAGGGCAGGATCACAATCAGCAAAATGATAAACGGCAGCGAACGCAGCACATTAATCAGCGGATTCAGCGCCTGATGCACCACCGGGTTGGCCACGATGCCGCCGGGACGGCAAACCACCAGCACAATCCCTAACGGTACGCCGATCAGCGCGCCAAAGCCCAGCGAGACGGCGACCATAATCAGCGTGTCATGCAGCGCCAGCAGAAACTGATCGCCGGTAATGGCGGTATCAATAAGATCAAACATGGGTGATTTTCACTCCTGCATCGGCCAGATGGGTGATGGCGCGTTCGGTTTCGTCAGGCTCGCCGAGGAGCTGCACAATCATAAATCCCAGAATCCGGCCCTGAACTTCAGACATGCTGGCAAACAGGATATTCACCTCGACAGCATACTCGCGGATCAGGTGGTTAATGATCGGCTGCTGCGCCGTCGCGCCGATAAATTCGAGGCGTATAGCCCGGGCGCCGTTATCGCGCTGCAGGAGCGACGCCACCCGCTGCGGCAGACGATCGTGCACCACCGACTGCACGAAACTGGCCGTTACCGGATGCTGCGGCTGGGCAAAGAGGTCGAAAACCGTCCCCTGCTCAACGATACGGCCCGCCTGCATCACCGCCACCTTGTGACAGATTTTCTGGATCACCGACATCTCATGGGTGATCAGTACGATGGTGATGCCATACCGACGATTAATCTCCTGCAAAAGCAGTAAGATCTGCACCGTAGTGTGGGGGTCGAGCGCCGAGGTGGCTTCATCGCACAGAAGGACCGACGGGTTGGTGGCCAGCGCCCGGGCAATACCGACCCGCTGCTTTTGTCCACCCGACAGCTCATTAGGGTAGCTGTGGATTTTGTCGCTCAGATCGACGAACGCCAGCAGTTCCGCCACCCGCGCCTGGATAAAGGCCTTGTCGCGCCCCTGTAAAATCAGCGGGATGGCGATGTTATGAAAAACGGTTTTCGAATTAAGCAGATTAAAATTCTGAAAGATCATGCCGATATCTTTTTTGATGGCCTGCAGGCGCTGGCCGCTGCAGGCCTGTAGCGGCTCGCCGTTTAACAGTACCTCGCCCTCGCCAGGCGTTTCCAGACGATTAATCAGCCGTAATAAGGTGCTTTTTCCTGCCCCGCTGTAGCCAATAATGCCAAAAATATCGCCTCGCTCAATGCTGAGATTAATATCCTGCAAGGCCAGAACCGGATGTCCTTTCCTGGAAAAGCTTTTACTGACGTGGCGAAATTCTATCATCGCGTTATTCATTTTAAATAGTCAGGCAGCAGGTAACCATCATACTGCGGATGGCTGAGAATATATTTTTTGAACTCGGCCGAGTGGTAGCCATCGATAATATCTTTGGCAAACTGCGCCTTCTGATTTTTACCGGCGACGGTCACGACATTAATAAAATGGCTGGTGGCTGCTTCCAGCTTTAAGGCCGAGGTCAGGGACATACCGCTGGAGACGGCAAAATTGCCCTGAATCAGGCCATAGTCGACGTCCGGCAGAGCGCGAACCTGCTGGGCATTATCCATCTCTTTTAGGACAATTTTGTAAGGATTATCTACGATGTTACGCTGCGAAAAAGTGGCCGGATCGCTGTCTGGTTTAATTTTCACCCAGCCAAGGCTCTCCAGCACCAGTACCGCGCGATATTCATTTGACGGCTGGTTTGGTACCGACACGACGGTGCCCGCCGCCGGGGTCCCCAGGGTGGTCAGTTTCCCACCATACAGCCCCATCGGCGGCGTGGGAACCTGCACAATGCCCACGTTATCGATCCCCAGCCGCTCATTAATTGCTTTCAGATATACCGGATGCTGCATAATATTCGCTTCGATATCGCCGCGGGCTACCGCGTCATTCACCTGAATACCGTCGCTGAAATCCTTATATTCGATTTTATACCCTTTACTCAATAAATAGGGCGCGACGCCTTTCTCAAATTGTTCTTTATACGGCCCGGGGTTAAAGCCGACGCGGATAAGATGAGCGTCGGCGGCGGCATAAAAAGAGGTGGCCGACAACAGGGCGAGAGCGATCCCGCGCGCAACTGACTTGTTCATAAGGTATTTTCCTGGAGGGTTGGCGATATTGAACGATTAAATCACAGCCGACTGTGGGTTGTAAGCCAGAACGCCGAATTTCCTTTTGCTAATTCCTCATTAACTTTTGCTATACCGACATATCTTAAAAACAAGAATCTTTTGCGTATATTGTTATTTAGCCAGCCGCTATAAATCCCTTAAAGATGGTTAATTATTCGTGATTTAAACCGGGAATGTTATGCCTGATTTTACTGCTTCGCCGCTGGTGGACGCCCTGGAAGAGAATTTGTTCAGCCTGCTGGAAAAACTGGCCGCGGAGGTCAACACCGAAGCGCTGCCGCTGATCGATCTTTCCAGCGGCAGTCCGGATCAACCCACCCCGCCGGAAGTAATCGACTCGCTGCAGAGCGCTATTCATCGTCGTGAAAACCATGGCTACCCGTCGTTCTGGGGCAAACCACAGGTCCGCGAGGCGATCGCCCGGTTCTATCGCCGGCAGTATGATGTGGAACTCGATCCGCACAGCGAAATCGCCGTGTTTCAGGGGTCGCATATCGGTATAGGCGGCATCCCGCGGGCGCTGCTCAGCCCCGGGCAATACCTCATCTCCACCGATCCCTGCTATCCGATTTACCGCTCGGCGGCGCTGCAGTCCCAGGCGGCGTTTTATGGCCTGCCGCTCAGGGCGGAGAACCATTTCCTGCCGGATTTTAACGATCTTCCCCGGGAAGTCGCTGACAAGGCCGGGCTGGTGGTGCTTAACTATCCGCATAATCCAACCGGCGCCCTCGCCACGCCGGCGCTGTTCGCCAGCGCGCTGCAGTTTGCTCGTCGTCACCAGGTGCCGATCCTCCATGATTTTGCCTATGCGGCCATCGGCAGCGCGGCCAGCGATGCGCCGCTGAGCCTCTTCTCCCAGCCCGACGCGAAAGCATGGGGAGTGGAAACCTATACTTTTTCCAAGACCTTTCATATGGCCGGCTGGCGCTTCGGCTTCGCGGTCGGCAACGCCTCGATTATCCGGGCGTTTAAAAAGCTGCACACCCATAGCTACAGCACGGTGTTTGGCGCGATTCAGGATGCGGCGATCGCCGCGCTCAACCTGCCGGCCGAACGGATTGCGCAGCTGACGGCGGTCTATCATCAACGTCGGGAGTGGGTTCTGCGTCGACTAGCCGCGCTGCGCTGGCCGGCGCGTGACGCACAAGGCACTTTCTTCCTCTGGCTCGGCGTGCCGCCCGGCTACCGTTCGCAGGAGTTTGCCCGTCTGCTGCAGGAAGCGCATATTCTGGTGGCGCCGGGCACGGGTTTTGGCGAAGGGGGGGAAGGATTTATTCGCATCAGCCTGACCGCAGGGGACGAGGCGCTGAGCAACGCGCTGGACCGTCTTGCCCGGCTGGCGCTGTTTTAGTCCGCCGCCGGGAGAAGCAAAAACGCAACCCTGGCCGTCGGGGATTACCCGGCTGACGAGTCCATCACCGACAGCACGATTTTGCCCTCAAGATGCCCCTGCGCTGCTCGCTCATGCGCCATCTGCGCCTGCGCAAGGGGGAAAACGCTGTCAATTGCAACCCGGATGATCCCGGCGTCCAGCAGGTCGGCAAGCCGGGCGAGCTGCGCGCCGCTGGAGCGTACCTGGGTGGTGGAGACCGTCACTCCGCGCTGTCGCGCCTCTTCCGCCCCGGCAAAGCCGAGCGGAAAGATCGGGTACAGCGCGCCGCCGGGTCGCAGGGTACGCAAAAAACGGCCGCTGGCCGGCCCGCCCGGCGCATCAATGACCAGATCCTGGTCACGCACCGTCTCCTCCACTGCGGTGGTTGTATAGTCGATAACGCTATCGGCGCCGAGCTGACGTAAAAAGGCTTCATGGCGGCCCGCGGCGACGGCAATCACCTCGGCGCCCTGCCACTTCGCCTGCTGCACGGCGAAATGACCGACTCCCCCTGCCGCACCGTTGACCAGGACGCGTTTACCCGCCAGCGGCACCGGCCGATGCGGCCCCGGCTGCAGCGGATTCGCCACCTCATGCCCGGGATCGATCATGAACTGCCAGGCTGTGAGGAGCGACATCGGCACCGCGGCGGCCTGCTGATGGCTCAGGGTTAGGGGTTTGCGAGCGAGGTCGCTGACCGGCACGCTAACGTACTCGGCGTAAGCGCGGCTGCCCCCTGCCGCCCCTTCGGGAAAACGCGCCATAGCATACACTTCGTCGCCGACCGCCACCTCCCGGACGTCATCCGCCCGCGCCACCACCACCCCGGAGAGATCGGTCCCGAGGATCAAGGGAAAGCGGACCTCGGGCCGCCACTCCGGGGGCAGCTGTTGATAGCCATCGCGCAGATAGCTGTCCGGCGGGTTCACGCCCACCGCGTGCACCTGTACCAGTACTTCACCGGCCTGCAGGACCGGCATGGGCGCATCCTCATAGCTCAGGACTTCCGGCCCGCCAAAGGCGTGCTGTTGAACAGCCTTCATCATCTGCGTCGACATCGCTTTCTCCTCATATGGAAATGCGTTATATTTAACGGAGCACTGTTCCGAATATATGGAGCAGTGCTCCGATTGTCAAGGAACGCCAATGAGAGCTGATGCCAGAAAAAATTATGACCTGTTGATCGAGGTGGCCCGGGACGTCTTTGTGGAGCAAGGCGCTGAGGCCTCGCTGCGCGATATCGCCCGCCGGGCGGGCGTCGGAATGGGAACCCTCTACCGCCACTTTCCCAACCGCGACAGCCTGCTGGAAGCCCTGCTCCGCAGCCGCTTTGCGGCGCTAACCGCCCGGGCTGAGTCGCTTCTGCTCGCCGCCGATCCTGCCGCGGCGCTGCTGGAGTGGCTGGCCGAGAGCGTGGCGTTTACCCATCAGCATCGCGGGATCATCGCCCCGCTGATGAGCGCCATCGACGATCCTGAGTCCGCCCTGCACTGCGCCTGCGTTGCCCTGCGCGCCGCCGGTACGTCGCTACTGACCCGCGCGCAGCAGGCCGGGCTGGCACGGCCAGATCTCAGCGGAGAGGAGCTGTTCGATCTGATCGCCGCGCTTGCCTGGCTGCGGGAGCAACCGTCCCATGCCCCGCGCGCAGAGCGGATTTTAGCGGTGCTGGCCGACGCGATCCTGACTGCCGGCTAGCGGCGGCCGGTCACCGACGAGACAGCGCGCCTGGCGGGTAACCAGAACACCAGCCTTTAACGATCAAACGCCCAGCGAGCCCCGCTGGTCAGCGCCCGCTCGAAGGCGGGACGGCCGGGGCCGGCCAGCCAGCCGGCGAAGGTGTGCAGCTGCGGGTGCAGCTGGCGCAGGGCGTCGAGCTCGGCGTGCCCGGCCAGCCGCCCGTCGTCCACCAGCCTGGTCAGCTTATGCAGAAAAGGACTGGCGGCCAGCACCTCGTCGGAAAATCGCGAATAGGGGATCGGCCGTCCCGCCGCCGCGGAGAATAACCCCTCCAGCTGACGACCGGTCACGCTGTCGCTGGCGATCTCGAACGTCTTGCCGGCAAACCGCGCCGGCGCGGCAAAAACCGCCGCGACAAGATGGCCGATATCCTCCACCGCCAGCACCTGCATTCTCCCCTCCGGCAACATAAAAAATTGAAAACGACCTTCATCAAGGCCAAAACCAGGCATCACCAGCAGCTCCATAAAGGTGACGGGCCGCACGATGGTCGCCGCCAGCGGCAGGCGGCGAATATGCCGTTCAATTTCCGCTTTGGTGTCATAATGCGCTACGCCGGTCGGCGTCTCCCCCGTCGCGCTGCCGGAGCTGTACACCAGATGCTTCACCCCGCACTCGACGGCGAGATCGGCGATGGTTATCCCGTAGCGTACCTCCTGCTCATCGGTCACCGTCCCTCCCGGCGAACTGGGCTGGACGCTGAAGACGCCGTCGACCCCGGCCATCGCCGACCGCATTGCCGCCCGGTCTTCAAAGGTACCCACGACCAGCTCGGCTCCCCGCGCCGCCAGCGCAGCGGCCCCGGCGGAGAAAGGATCCCTGACCAGCGCCCGAACCCGCCAGCCGCGGTGCAGCAGCGCCCGCGCCACCGAGCCGCCCTGCTGACCGGTGGCGCCAAAAACCAACACGCTTTGCGCATTATTCATCACTGTTCCCCTTATCTGCAGCCTGTTTCCCGGCCTCTCGCCAGCGATAGTCACCTTGCTTATCCTTCTCCAGCCAGCCGCAGGAAGGCCCGGCAAAATGCCCGGTGAACCATTGAGCATGATGGCTTGCCCCCCACGCCATCATCTCCCGTCGCGAGACTTCCGCCTGCCGGGGATCGCCGCAGAACGCTGAATTCCACTGCGGATGGGCAAACTGGATCGGGGAATGCAGAAGATCGCCGGAGAAACAGGCGTAGTCATCTCCGGCGGCGAGGACCAGCGCGGCATGGTCCGGACTGTGGCCGGGGGTGGGAATAAAGTCGATCCGTCCGCCGACCCGCGGCCGGGTCGCCACATCGACGGTCTCCAGCTGGCCGGCCTCAATCACCGGCAGCAGGCTGTCAAGCCACAGCGCCCGGTAGCGTTCGCTGTTTTTCACCCGCGACAGCTCTTTTGCCGAGCACAGATAGCGGGCGTTGGGAAACAGCGGCACCCAGCGATCGTCCTGCCAGACGGTATTCCATCCGACATGGTCGGTATGCAGGTGAGTCAGTAGCACCAGGGTCACGTCCTCCGGGTTCACTCCTGCGGCGCGGAGATTCTCCAGATACGGCGTGTTAAGTTGATGATAGAGCGGATTGCCGCCGCGCTCCCGACCATTGCCGGTGGCGGTATCGATAACAATCAGATCGTGGGGGGTCTGCACCACCCAGCTGTGGATTGACAGCGCAATCGGCTGAATAACGGCCTCCGCCTCCGCTACCGGGAACGCCTCTGGATAGAGCGCCGCCGGCTGCAGGGAAATTTCGCGCTCCGGCACTTTGAAAATCAGGCTATCGCCTGTCTGGTAAGTTTGCATCACTCCCTCCGCGCGCATTGCGCTGGTTGATTTATCGGGGTGATATTCACTATGCTGCCGGGATAACCCACATTCAAATTGATTATCATAATGAACAAAATCATTGAAAATGATTTTAGTCGTATCGATCTGAATCTGTTGACAGTCTTGATGGTGCTGTACCGCGAAGGGAGCGTCACCCGCACCGCAGAGGTGCTGCATCTTGGCCAGCCGGCTATCAGCGGGGCGCTGAAACGGCTGCGCGAGATGTTTGACGACCCGCTGTTCGTCCGCAGCGCCAGAGGCATGCTGCCGACGCCGCGGGCGCAAGCGCTGATGACCGACCTGCAGCCGCTGATGGAAAACCTGCATTCGGCGATGTTTGGCGCAGGAGAGTTCGTCCCGGCGCGCGCGCAGCAGCTTTTTCGCATCGGCCTCAGCGACTGGAGCGAACACTGGCTGATGCCCCCGCTGTTACCCGGGCTGATGCAGGAGGCGCCCGGAGTGTCACTGCAGTCGATAGCCGCCGACCCCTTCCAGGTTCGCCAGTTGCTGGAGGAGGAGCGCATTGATGTCGCGGTGTCTGTCAACAAACAGAGCCGCGGGGAGGTAGTCAGCGAGCCAGTGATGACCATGGGAGTCACCACCCTGTGGTCGCCGCAGCAGATCCCCTGCCGCGGGCCGCTGTCGGTGAGCGACTTTGTCGCCTGGGAACACGTGATGGTGGCCTATCGCGAAACCGGCCACGGTGAAATTGACCGCCAGCTCGCCAGCCAGGGACTCGCGCGGCGCGTGCGCTTTGCCACGCAGAATTTCTCCACCTTTCCCCTGCTGCTGACCACCCTGCCGCTGTTCGCCACCGTCCCGCAGGGGCTGGCGCAGCGCTGGCAGGCGCAGTATGCGCTGCGCGCGGACGCTCCGCCGGTAGCGTATCCGGAATTTACGCTGTGCATTTTGCGGCACAAACGGCGGGCGCAGGATCCGGCGCTGAACTGGCTGGTGACGATGTTAAAACAGGCCATGCGCGGCCAATAACCGGGCCGATGCCCCGGCATCAGGCCTCGCTGTGCGGGGGTTGCAGCACACGCCTGCTCCAGTCATAAAACGCGCGCACCGCCGGCGGCAGATAGCGGTTTTGCGGATAGACCAGCGACAAGGGAAGATCAGAAGCGGCCTGCTCCAGACAGGCGACCAGCGCCCCGCTCTGCAGATAAGGTTGCGCCAGATAGCTGGCGACGCGGATCAGGCCCAGCCCCTGAATGCCAGCCTGAATGTAGGCATCGGTATCGTCGACCACCAGCGTCTCCCGCATGCGGATCGCGCAGTCGCCTTCATCGAGGGAGAAAAGCCAGTCGATGGTCCGCCCGGTACGGTGATTCAGGTAGCCCACCGCCCGATGCTGGTGCAGTTCGTCGATGCTCTGCGGCCGGCCGTGGGCCGCGAGCCAGGCCGGCGAGGCGAGGACCATCCAGCGGTAGCGGGCCAGAGGACGCGCCACCAGGGTGGTGGAATCTTCGATCCGCCCGGTACGGATCACGCAGTCGAATCCCTCCTGAATAATATCTTCCACGTTGTCGCTTGAGCAGAGGATCAGCTCCAGGTCGGGATACTGCTGCAAAAACTCGCCGATCCTCGGCAGAATGCAGTGGCGGGCAAGGGATTGCGGCATCCCTACCTTGAACCGCCCGGCGGGCTGAGCCGAGCGCCCGGGAAAGGAGGCTTCCATCGCCGCCATCTCGGCCAGCAGCCTTTTACACTCCTCATAATACCGGCGACCCTCCGCCGTCACGCTGAGCTTGCGGGTGGTGCGCTGGAGAAGCTGCGCCCCGAGCCAGGCTTCCAGCTCCTTCACCACCCGCGATACCGTGGAGCGCGGCTGCCCGAGCACCTCCGCCGCGCGGGCGAAGCTGTGGGCATCCACGACCGCAACATAGACCTGCATGGCATCCAGTTTGTCCATTTCGTTACCTCCCCCCCCCGGCGCTCATTATCCCAATATTACGAACAGTCTAACCCGAAACGCTGTACTTATCGAATGTCGACCGTCCCCCTACACTGAGCCTGTAGCCCGTCAACACAAGGCTTAACTGAGCAAGGAGTTAAAATGAAAACTGATAATTTTAATCATGCGGAAAAGGTATTGGTGCTGGGAGCGGGACAACTGGGCGCCGCCGTTCTCGATGCGCTGGTGCCTGCGGTAATCGAGCGCCAGGGCACGGTCTCGGTCATCGTCTCGCCGGCGGCCTGGGATGAAGCCGGCCAGCTGCGGTCGGCAAACCATCAGGCGCTGGCCGACGCCGGATCCACCTTCCTCGCCGTCGACATCGCCGGTAGCGCCATGGAGACGCTGGCCGATCAGTTTCGCGGATTCACCACCGTGATTAACTGCATGGGGTTTGTCGCCGGTCCGGGGACACAGCTGAAAATTACCCGCGCGGTGCTGGCGGCCGGGGTACCCCGCTATTTTCCCTGGCAGTTTGGCGTCAATTACGATGTGGTAGGCAAAGGCAGCGGTCAGCCGGTCTGGGACGAGCAGTACGATGTCCGGACCCTGCTGCGCGCGCAGCGGGCCACGGAGTGGGTCATTGTCTCCACCGGGATGTTTACCAGCTTTCTCTTCGAACCAGACTTCGATGTAGTGAATTTATCCAACCGAACCCTTCACGCCCTTGGCAGCTGGGATACCCAGGTGACCGTCACCTCACCGGCGGATATTGGCCGCCTGACCACGGCGATTTATCTGCATCAGCCGCAGATCGTCAACGAGGTGGTGTTTGTTGCCGGTGAAACGACCTCTTACCGGCAGTTGGCGGATACCGTGGAGCGCGTAACGCAGCAGACGTTCAGCAAAGCCGTCCACACCCTGCCCGCCCTGCTGGAGCAGCTGCGGACAAACCCGGATGACGCCATGCTGCGCTATCGCGCCGCCTTCGCCCGGGGGGATGGCGTGTGGTGGCCGATGGGCGACACCTGGAATGCCCGTCACCAGCTGCCGACCCAGGACATTGCCGGCTGGCTGCAGACCGCGCGCTGATTTTCTCTCACAGGACAGAATGACGATGAACAAGTTAATTCCACTGATCGTATTGAGTTGTCTGCTGCCCCTGGCGGCAAATGCCAGAACCATCACCGCCACCGGCGATACCCTGGACCATGCGGAGAGCAAAATCCGCCAGCAAGCCGCCCGCGAGGGCGCGACTACCTATCGCATCACTGAAGCGCGAATGGGCAACAAAGTGCATATCACGGCGAAAATCGCGGACTAAAGCACCGGCGTCAGGCTCAGGGATGAGCTGCCGGCAGCCCGCGCGCCAGGTCAGGCGCTCATTTTTTCCCGTCGACGATCGCGGCCCGGCGGCGCGCCATACAGGCGAGCGTATTCCCGGGTGAACTGCGACACGCTGATATAGCCCACCTCCCCGGCAGCCTGCGCAATACTCATCCCTTCCGCCAGCATCAGGCGGCGGGCGTGGATCAGGCGTAACTGCTTCTGAAACTGCAGCGGCGACAGCGTGGTCATGGCGCGGAAATGACGGTGAAAGACAGAGACGCTCATCCCGGCGGCGTCGGCCAGCGCGTCGACGCTGACTGGCTGCATAAAATCCCGGCGCAGCATCGCCACCGCCCGGCGGATCCGCGCTGAATGGCTGTCTACGGCGCCCAGCGCCCGAATGGCCGGCCCGTGGACACTCTGCAACAGCCAGTAATGCAGCTCCCGCCGCAGACCTTCCCCCAGCACCGCCAGCGCCCCCGGTTGATCAAACAGCCTTGCCAGCCGGTAAGCGGCATCCGTCACATCGGCGTTCATCGGTTCGATACCAACGCGGGGCGCCTCATCCGGCCCTGACGGCCCGGCCTCCTGCAGCTCGCGCAGGATAGCCAGGTCCAGCTCCAGCACCAGCGCGTAATAGGGAAAACGCTGACTGGCCTCGGTGATCTGGCTGGTGGTGGGAACATCCGCGGCAATCACCATCGCCTCGCCCGGGCCATAGTCAAAGCTCGCCAGACCGGTGGTCACGCTCTTACGCCCCTGGAGCAGCATGGCCACCAGCGGCCTGGCGATAGCCGCCTGTAGATCGCCAGGATGCAGGGCCCGCACCAGGGTGATGCCGGGAACCGGGGTAACTGCCACCCCGCTGCTATCGACATGAGCATCGGCAAACCGGCGGCAGAGATCGAACAGAGCGTCGCGCATAAGATCCTTTCAGGCAAGTTTTAAAGCCTGAGTATGCGCTATTTCCCGGCAAAAGGGAGTGAACGGAGAGAAATGGGCAAAAAATAACAAGGATTGGGCAACCCGGCCCGGTGAGCCTCTCCTATTGTAAGGACTCCACATACCAGAGAGGACCGAACATGACTAAGATTGCACTTATTACCGGCGCCAACCGCGGCCTTGGCCGTCAGACCGCACTGGATATCGCCCGCCAGGGTGGGGATGTCATCGTCACCTACCGCGGCAGTCTCGAACAGGCGGAAGCGGTGGTCGCCGACATCCGCGCCCTGGGCCGCAAGGCCATCGCCCTGCCGCTGGATATGGCGCAAACCGCCAGCTTCCCGGCCTTCGCCGACAGCCTCGGCAGCGCGCTGGCCAGCGTCTGGGGGCGGGCCACTTTCGACCACCTGATCAATAACGCAGGGCACGGCGAATTCGCCCCGCTGGCCGAAACGCGCGAAGCGCAGTTCGACGGGCTGTTTAACGTCCACGTTAAAGGGGTATTTTTCCTCGTACAAACCCTGCTGCCGCTGCTGGCAGACGGCGGGCGGATCGTTAACTTTTCATCCGGGCTGACCCGCGTCTCCTATCCTGGCTTCTCCGCCTACGCCGCCGCCAAAGCGGCTGTGGAGATGCTGAGCGTGTACATGGCCCGCGAGCTGGGCGGGCGCGGCATCACCGTCAATACCATCGCCCCCGGCGCTATCGCCACCGATTTTGGCGGTGGGCTGGTGCGGGACGACGCAGAGGTAAACGCGCAGTTTGCCGCCATGACGGCGCTGGGACGGGTGGGCGTTCCCGAGGATATTGGGCCGATGATCGCCAGCCTGCTACGCGACGATAACCGCTGGGTAACCGCCCAGCGGATCGAGGTGTCGGGCGGACAAACCATCTGACGACTCAGGCTGGCAGGATGCGCTCCAGCGCCAGGCCTGCCAGCCGCACGGTCTCCAGAAGACGCGGCAGACTATCCCCTTCCCGCGCTTTCGCCGACAGGCCAAGCATCAGCGTATCCATATAGTCAGTCACCCGCAGCGCGTCCTGCGGGCGATGGCGGGCGATATACTGCTGGATTTTGGCTCTTGCCGCAGCATGCCATTCGCCTGCCGCCACCCGGGCATCAGCATCCTGACAATGTACCCCCTCCAGTACCAGGCAGCCGGCGGCGGCCGGATCGGCCACATAGCGGCGAGCCGCCTCCTGCAGTACGGCGATGAGCGACGCCGCCACCGGCTGGTCGTCTCGCAGCAGGGCATCGATGGGAATGGCCCCGGTCTGGCTGTAGCGCTGCAGGACGCGGGTATACAGCCCGAGCTTGTTGCCGAAAGCAGCATAAAAGCTCGGGGGGTTGATGCCGAAAGCGTGGGTCAGATCGGCCACGCTCACCGCGTCGTAGCCTCGCGCGTGGAAGAGGCGTTGCGCCGTTTCAATGGCCTGTTCCGCATCAAACTGGCGGGGACGTCCCGGAGTGCGCCCTGGTTTTGTAGTGGTCACTATATTAATCCTTGACAGCCTGTTTTGCCGCAGCATATTGTAATCATCACTACAATATCATGAGGTGTGGGATATGACAGCGTTTCACAACAAATCAGTGCTGGTTTTAGGCGGGAGTCGGGGAATTGGCGCGGCGATCGTCAGGCGTTTTGTCGCCGATGGCGCGTCGGTGGTGTTTAGCTATTCCGGTTCGCCGGAAGCGGCCGAGCGGCTGGCGGCAGAGACCGGCAGCACGGCGGTGCAGGCGGACAGCGCCGATCGCGATGCGGTGATAAGCCTGGTCCGCGACAGCGGCCCGCTGGACGTGTTAGTGGTCAATGCCGGGATCGCGCTTTTCGGTGACGCTCTCGAGCAGGACAGCGATGCCATCGATCGCCTGTTCCGCATCAATATTCACGCCCCCTACCATGCCTCCGTCGAAGCGGCGCGCCGCATGCCGGAAGGCGGGCGCATTATTGTCATCGGCTCGGTCAATGGCGATCGCATGCCAGTGCCGGGAATGGCGGCCTATGCGGTCAGCAAATCGGCCCTGCAGGGGCTGGCGCGCGGCCTGGCGCGGGATTTTGGCCCGCGCGGCATCACGGTCAACGTCGTCCAGCCCGGCCCAATTGATACCGACGCCAACCCGGAGAACGGCCCGATGAAAGAGCTGATGCACAGCTTTATGGCCATTAAGCGCCATGGCCGTCCGGAAGAGGTGGCGGGAATGGTGGCGTGGCTGGCCGGTCCGGAGGCGTCGTTTGTCACTGGCGCCATGCACACCATCGACGGAGCGTTTGGCGCCTGATACCCCAGGGCGGCGATGCGCGCTTTGCACCGCCGCCGCGGGGACGTCATCGCCTGTCAGGGATCTTCAGGCCAGGCTGTCGACCGCCATAAAAAAGCGATCTTCGGTAAGCATACGCCGCGCTTCCGGGGACTGGTGCGCCTTGCGGATCATCCAGCCCTCCTCCGGGGCCAGGCTCAGATAAAACACCTCCCGGGAGCCCGCGCCGTCGGGCGCCTCAAGACTCAGGGTCACGATCCCCTTTTCCACGCCATCCAACAGCTGCTGCGGCACGATATTGACGCTGCGCTCGCCGTTTTGCAGACGAATGGCCGGGATATCGTAGCGGCAGATGCCGCTGTTGAGGCTGTAGCCAAGGGTACTCAGGTCGTGGAGATGGCGGGTCGAAATCACCACCTCAATACCGGTTCCGTCAAACCACTGACTTATCTGCTGAGCCAGCTCCGCCATCTGCTGACGAAACCTGGCGATATCCGCGGCGGCCGACCCGTCGAGGGCCGCTGTCCGCCGCGGATTTTGCTGTTGCTGCAGTTTCTTAAAAAAACGTTCCCTCGCTGTCACGTTATCTCCCTGTGCTGTGATGAAACCGGTTGGGCTGGATGAAGATGGTTATCGCCCGTTCGCTGGTTACGAAGATTGAGGGCGGGCTGGCGCGATGGCCCCGCCGCAACTATTTGTTTTTTTACGTTACTTCGCCGCTTCAGGCCTGAGCCGTAGCTGGTTGTGTTCGGCGGTGAAAATGCGCGGCTTGTCCGGATCCAATTCCTCACGCGCCAGCACCTGCTTCCAGGTATTTCTTTGTGTGTCCGGATGGCGGAACAGGCCGACAACCGCCACGAACGTCGCCTCCGCTTCCAGCGGCATATTCAGACTGGCGTCCCCTCCGGGACCGATCACCACATCGCGACTGGCGAGGAGATCGGCGGCGAGCAGAATATCCCCCTCCTCCAGCAGCTGCTGGTAAACCAGCCGGTCAAAGGTCTGGCGATCTTTAAGCTGATAGATGCGCACCACCACCGGTTCAGAGAGCGAGTGATTCTCTCTGGCATCGGTGTTGAGCGCTTCGCGCGCGGTAAAGTCCAGATGCAGCGTATTAATTTTCTTATAAAAAACGGCGTTGAAGGCAGACTTTGTTCCCTCCGAGACGCGCTGGGTGAGTCCGCATCCGCTCAGGCAAAGCGCAAGCAGGGGCAGCAGACAGGCGGTTTTAGTCAAACTTATACGTAACACGTCGGTTTCCTTGTAGAAAGGTGGCAGGCTGCAGGCCCGTATAGGTACCCAGCTCGGTGGTAAAGGTCTGAGGAATATCGCCCTCACTCTCGCCCTCACCCACGCCCAGCACGCCGTTCATACCGAGCCAGAACGGCTCGTCCCCCAGCGGCGGGACAGCCAGCAGTCGGGTCGGCGCGGTCAGGGTGATGTTGGCCCGGAATCGCCAGCCGAGGTATACCCGCAGCAGGATGAGAAAGTCCCGAAACAGCGGGCCGTCAGGCTTCCAGCCCTGCGCCTCCGCGGGATTGTCGGTGGTAAGGGCGACGAGTAGCTGGCTGCTGGCATCCATCGCTTCGTCACCCAGCGGCGTATTGCCGTCCAGGAAGAAGTCGTCATCGCCGTAAAACCCCAGCGGCTGGCTGATCGCCACCGGACGCAGGCTGTACGGGCTCACCCTGACGGTGGTCTCCGGGGCCAGCAGGGTGACCAGCGCCTGGATCCCCTGCTGGGTTTTGCCCGGCTGACGCAGCACGCCGGTTAGCGCCAGAAAGCGCGACGCCGGCGAGGCGATATGCTGCGTCGTGCCGGGGATGCCCAGCCCCGCCAGGCCCAGTAGCGACTGCGAGAGACGATCGGTGCCGCCGGGCTCAAAGGTGGCGGGCCAGGAGTATTTCCGCCAGATGCGGTAAAACTGCGTCATGATCCGGTGGCTGAAGATATCCAGTAAGCCCTGCAGCGCTTCATGCCCTTCCCTGTGCTGGGCGATATCATCGAGATATGCCGTCGGGAGCGGCGAATCGACACCGTACAACCCCATAAAGGTGGTGCGAATGACCGGCGGCCTGCTGTCATCGGCCTCATCGTATTCCACGGCTTTCAGTTCGCTGGCGGGAAATCCCATTCCCGGATGCGGGTAAAAACGCACCGGATCGTCAGCCGGATGGCTGGTTCCCCCCATCAGCGGTTGGCCGGGACGCCGTTTTTCCAGAAGCTGGCAGAAGCGGTAAAAATTGATCCGCGGCATGTCGGCCTCCAGTCGCGGGGTCAGCCGGGAATGCGGCGGCTGTGCTTCTCTTCCCATTCCAGTCGTTCTCCAGTTGGTTGCAGAATGATAATCAGGCGGTTGAACAAGTAGATGTCGGTGTAGAGCGCGAAGAAGCGGCTAAGCATCTCGCCAAACAGGCATATATCGCCTCGTCCGGCAAAGCCGTGACTATCGAGGGTGACTTCAATCTGTACGCCGCGCACCAGATGGCCCTGTGCAAAGCGCTCTGTTGCGCGGTGCTTCACGTCGAGGATGGCTTCCAGACGCCGACGATTCATCTCGCTGTCGGTCCATTCATACAGCGCCAGGGTGCCGCGCAGGACCTCCGCGTTATCCATCAGGGAAAGAAAACTGCTGCCCAGATGGCTCAGCACCCGCCAGTGAAAACGGTCCTGGGCGGGGGGATAGCACGGCAGCGTCGGCGCGCAGAGGTTACGCACTGCAATACTGGCGGAAGTGGTTTTCATCACCGTATCGAGCACGGTGCTCTGCAGCGCGCGACGCGGCAGCTGGCCGTTGGTTCCGGTGAGGGTCAGCGACAGGCTTTCATCCTCCGGTACGGTATGATTATCAAAGGCTTCTCCGCCGACGATAAGCCAGGTGTTGTACAGCCCGGAGGGGCCACGGCGCACCCGGGTATGATAGTAATAGTCCGCCGCGTCATGACGCATCATGCCGCCTTTGTGGCGAAAACTTGAGAACGGCGCGTAAACCTGCTGGTGTGAGGAGATCACGGAATCGACGGTGTAAATTTCGGTGTGGCCGTCCTGCACGCGCATCGGGCGCAGCGGGTATTCGGTCTGCAGGGAATTGATGGTCAGCGGATCGGACTCCAGCGGAAACAGGTTGATCACTGGCACGCAGTGCAGGCGCAGCTGCTTTTCGCTGAAGCGGAAGTCATGTTCCCAGCGTTCCGCCAGCACGACGTCGATTTCAAACCACGCCAGTCCGGCCGGAAAAACCACCGTCTCCAGCCCGCGCAGATCGATGAACATGAACTTTTCTCGGAAGGTAAAATACTCCAGCAGCAGCTGGTAACCGCGAAAACTGCGGCCATCTTCAGGCCAGAGGCCGTCATCCTCGCCAAATCCCAGCGCGCTGAAATACCCGTCCAGCGGCCTTCTGTCCACCTCATCGGGGATGCGCAGCCACATCCGGGCCACATTGAGGGTAAAGGCCTCGTGCATGGCGCAGGCCAGCGGCGCATCGGCGTTGCAGTACAGCGGGATATGACTGAGATCGACCCGGCGCCAGTCCGTCAGCTGGCTGCAGGTAAAGCGCAGCGTGATCACCGACCGGCCATCCGTATCGGTGGCCAGCTGGACGCGTTCCAGGGATAACGGCTGCAGAGCGATCGCTTTGGTGGTGGTGTAGCGGCAGCGCGTGCCCTTTTCACCGATCGGCCGGGAAAGCACTTCAAAACCTTTGCCTATCGTCATCGATTCTTTCATTTCCGGCCAGTCGGGGGTGAACTCCACGACCGACATCGAGGGAATGGTACGTAAATAATGTGGCCACAGCAGACTGACCACGCCTTCGGTCAGCTCAGGCAGATCGTCATCGAGTTTCTCGCGCATGCGGCCCATCAGGAAGGCAAAACCTTCAAACAGGCGCTCGACAAAGGGGTCGCGGGCGCCCGCTTTGTCGAGATTGAGCATTGCCGCCTGCTCAGGATGAGCGCGGGCAAACTCTTCACCCGCTTCCAGCAGGTAGCGCATTTCAGCGTCGTAATAACGCAAGGTTAAATCGTCCATAAATTAATATTGATTTCCTTTCAATCATCAGATTTTGAAACTGGCAACTAAAAAAATAACCTTTATAACACCTGAATTAATACTTATAATTAAATGCCTTTATTTTTTTAAAACATTTATTGCTTGAACCATTTTTAATCGCGCCCTTAAAAAAATCATCTTTTATATAAATCGATGCGTAGCACACGCCCTCTTTTGAAGAAAGAATAAAATTTTGACCACCGCTACCTGCAGCGTTATATTCGTATTGACCACCAACCCTCCAACCAATGTCGAGCGCTGCATCTTTCCTAATCAGAGATGTAAACGAAGCTTTAATCTTAACTCTTTTTCCAGGTGCTATAATTTCAGGCTTTGATCGTACTATACGCGCGACTTCGTCAGGCTCAGGTTCGACATTATATATACTCTCACCTGCATATACGAATATAGTTTCGTTAGTGTTATTTATAATAACAACGACTGGCCTTATCGGAATAAAATGAGCGACAAGGACTAACACCGCTATAAATAATGCAATACCCGTTAACGTTTTTGTTTTTTTCAAAATGATTCGTCACTTTTTTCTGGATTATCTGTATTCCAGCACCAATGATTTTCTCTTGAGTGAGGAAGGTGCGCGCCAGGTGTTGTTTCTAAAACGCAAAGAATATTATCTGCCGTCAACGTCTCAGCAAATTTCCCATGTTCATAAAATAGATTAAACCCTATTTTCATGCTAGTAATGTCATCCATGGTATCATCCCCCATGGCACCTGGCGTCATGTTTTGTTCCCAAGTGGACCCTTTCAAGAGAATTGCTTCAGAAAAACCGACACTACGTCCAACATAACCATAATGTATGTTTGACCAAACATCATAAAAATAATCATGCTGTTTAAACTTATGATAATAAGACTTTGATGATTTTCCTTTCCTGGGAAGTGGTCGTGCTACTGCAACGGATGAAAAAAAATCGCGGATCTTCGGTTTATGATCCCAGATTGAACCTGTTTTCACGGTCTGATACCAAATAGCCATTGCAGCAAGTAAATCTGCTTTAGGGGGCGGCCCCAGCCTTGCATAAAAGGGAAGTTTATTCCATTCAGTAAGTCTTTTTATTATAAAATCTTCGTCGATTAAATATCGTATTGTTTCTGCCGTATCGCTTCTGACATTCGCCTTTATTTCACTTAGTATATATTCTGCAACTTTAATCGCCCCATCTGTGTGAGTACACTGTCGTTCAGTCTTATTATCTGGATGAAGATTCTTATAGGGTTCCTGTAAAGATGCCATAAGCCCATCGAGTGAAAATAAAGTAGTTATGCATTCACCTCCTTTTTCATAAGTATCATTCATCATTGATGGAATAAACTTCGCCTTACAGGGGCAAGTACTACAGCTGTCGAGGGTTCCGGCCATTCGCCGGCCATGAATGGTATCGTTGTCGATGCCACCGGCAATCTTGTATAGCCCTGCGTGCTTTCCGCAAGTGACGCTGTCCTGCTCCCGGGCAACAGGTTTATCAAACAGAGTGTGATCTTCTGCGCCTGTAGTGATTCTTCCGCCGCAGGTCGTTCTGTCTCCCTGTACCAGATAAAAACCTTTTGCTGCCATATGTTCTCCTTAGTGTCAGTTTCCGTTCTGTTAGCCGCAAAGCACCGCGCTACTGGCTGGATCGAGCGCAATCAGACCTGCCAGCAATTGATCCATCTCCGGTTGCAATCGTAACTTTTCACTCTCGCTGCGCGTGGCTTTCATGCGCAGTAGCCTGAGCCGTCGCGATTTAATCTCGAACAACAGGGCTGGGATCCACTGCGTGAGGGTGATTGATCCCGCCGCATCGTCGAGTTCTCGCAGAAGATAGAGCGCGAGGTCATTCTTCCCCTTTTGTTCGGCCACGCGGGCCATCAGCAGGCGCAACAGCCATTTTTCTTTAGTGGATTCAGTGCCCGGGCGCGTCTGAATCCAGTGGAGTGCAGCATCGAGACCGTCAGTGTCAGCCTTCTCGAGCGCTTCAGGTTCAAGGGCCAGAATGTCGTTATCAGCGCCGCTGGCAGCCGATACTGGCTCATCCTGCCAGACGGACATATCGTCGAGTACACTCTGATTTATCCAGTTCAGCGTGACCTCATCGGCAAAGGGTGTGCCGTCGTTAAAAGCTAATGTTTCAAGCCCGGTGAGACGGCGCAGCAATCCTTTCAGATCGGCAATTATAATATCGGCCAGCACATCCTGACCCGACCTCACCAGCGCCTGATGGATATACCATTGCAGGTCAAGCCAGAGGTGGTTAGCGCCACGTGAGAAGGTACTGTCCGCCTGTTCCAGTATCTCCGACCAGCTCTGTTGCAGGTACAGCCGCTTGAGCATGGCACGCTGATCTGCTCTGGGAGGCTCGATACGTGTTTTTCCTTCAGCATCAGGCGCAGGGATGATTGTCAAGGTGTCATGACGAAGGCTTTTCATTAGCCGATGTGCGGCAAGCCAGCCATCGGGTTGAACATGCAGATATGCTGTCAGGGTTCGCGCCTGGGCCAGCAGATCCTGACCGGAGGTGATGTTACTGAGAACCGGCGCTTCGTATTCAGCCATGCGTGAAGCGGTTTGAGCCAGCCCCCGGTTTCCGACGTTCTGCGGCACCACCGCATCGACTCCCCCGCCCTTTATCAAACGAGACTCCAGAGCACCCCAGAGTGCTTGCAGATCTGGCCGTGATGTTTCTGGTTCTGTCGTCAGACAATCATCAATGAGAAGCAGCGCGCCGACGGTACGCCTTGCGTCCTCCCGCACAACTTCTGGAAAAAGTGAAAGACTGTCTAAGATACGAGTACCCGCCAGCCACTCGAGGGCTGCTTTGCGGCTACGGTCGCGCTGCGGATAAAGCTGCATACCATATCGTTGCAGCAAGCCTGCCAGCAGCTCCAGCCCATCGGCCAAGCCAGCTTCCCCGTCCTGGTGCAAACGGGCCCAGCAGTAATAGGTAACAATCCGGATATCTTTTGTTGTTGCCAGTAACTGTCCAGCCAACTGGCAAATCAGTTCGGTATCGACACCGGAGATCTTATTGACCTCCTCGCGGATACGCTGAAAATCATCGTCATAGCCCGGATCGTCCCCGGTTGGTTGGGCGTCACTGACTGGCGCAAGCCAGGACTGCCACTGCGCCTGGCGTGACCGGGCCTGCTGGCGCAGTACGCTTTCATCCAACTGACTGGCGGCAACCAAATTTTGTAAAATACTCATAATTCCATCTCATCCATGTCACTATTCCCTACCCCCGTCGTCAGGACCTGTGCGCTCTCAGCCGCATCGACAGTAAAAATCTGATCCGGCAGGGTCAATCCGCGCAGCGCCAGAAGCGCCAGCGGGCCGCTCCCAAGCTGGGAGCGCAATACCCACTGCAGGGTGCGGCCATCCGGAGCGGAGAAGCTCATCATCCACTGGCTGCGATCCAGCGGATGGCGTTTACCCTGCTCCAGCCAGCGAATAAAGCCCCAGGTACCGCTGTAGTCACCGAACAGACGCGTGCCCGCATTGACGGTGGTCCAGGTAAGCAGAGTGCCGGGTTTATACGTCTCCCCCGGCCAGCGGAAAGTCTGCCAGTCGGCCATCTGATTGAAATAGCGCAGCTTTTGGCCGTCTATCGTCAGCTGTGTCTCGACAACCTCCGGGGCAGGCCTGGCCTGTAACTCAAAGCTGATCCCCTGGCTGCCGTCGGTGAAAAGAATGTCGGACAGCTGGCTTAGCTGGTTGATCGCGCGCAGAAAGGCCGGATTAAAGACCAGGCCGTGACTGTTGACCTTATCCGGCACCCATTGACTGCCTTCTTTATGCAGGACACCGTTCAGCTCCGTCGTGAGAAAACGTTCGATTCGCCCGCTGTCTTTGCGCACAAACTCAGCCAGCATCGGCAGGGAGGCGTCGCTTTTGCTGGCGGCAAACGGAAAGCGTCCGTCAAAGGCGGTGTGCCAGTTGGCGACCACCGAGCGGCGCCATTTATCATTCAGACTGGCCGCCGACGGCAGAAGCACGGTTTCCCAGGCCTGAGTCAGCGGCTGCACAAACAGAGTATTACCGAAGCCACTCCACTCTTCGCCAAGGCTTGCCGAAATCAGGCTACCGTACTGTTGCGTGTCGGTCAGGTCGACGCTTTTCCCCTGGAAGACGGTCTGCGCCAGGACCTGCATCATTTCCTGCGGATCGGAGGCATTCGCAACCTGCTGCAGGCGCAGGCGCACGCGGGTGATACGGGTCAGATAGGTTTGCAGGCTCAGGGTGCTATCGGCCGACATGACGTTGCTGCCCGTGTTTTTCCCCATCAGCTGGAGCAGTGGGCCGAACGTGTCATCCAGAGGCCCCTGCGGGCCGGCTGCCGACTGGTCGATGACCGGCTTGTCTTTCCCGCCCACCAGATCTTTGGCCGATTTAATAAGGCTGTCCGACAGCCCCTCCCTTTGTTGCCCCGCCTGCCCCTGCCAGGCAAGGGTATTCATCAGGGCAATCAGCGGCGACTGGCGGACATCGCTAATCAGCGTGAGCTGGTCGGTAACATCGGCGATATTGGTCGCCGGATTAAGTCGCAGACTGTTGAGAAAATTCAGCCAGCTGCCGGCGAAATCGGTGAAGTAGCGTCGGGTCAGACGCGCTTTCAGCGCCTCCGGCGACAGGTCTGTCGACACCGTTTTGCGCGAATCGCTCAGCACCCAGTCGATTTCCTCCCGGCGCGAGCTGGCTGCCTTATCAATGGCCTGCTGAATGCCGCCTTCCCATGCCTGGCGGGTAAACATCCCCGGGACCACTTCATCGGTGGTAAACAGGCGGCGCGCGTCGGTGCCACTGGTCATGTCTTCCAGCGACACATCGGCAAAATTACGACGCACGGATTTGAGCATGTTCTCATATAAGGTGCTTTCGGCATTGCGGCGACCTAGCTGCTGCAACAGAACCTGACGGCTCTGACTCACCCGTTGCGCATCCGGGATGATCTTCCACTCTGGCCGCTCGGGCAGCAGGGAGAGATAAAAGGCCCACAAATCCGGCGCCAGACTTTGCCACAGACCGGTCGAGATCCCCATTCGCGTCGGCTGGACCGTTTTCATGGTCTGCGCGAAAAATGCGCCATCGGCTTTATCCGGACGAGCCATCATCAGCCAGGCTTTCAGCTGGTCATAGCCCGGTTTCGCCAGCCTGGCTCGTTGGTCGCTATTGGGGGCGGAGTTGACCAGCGCGTTGAGCGCCTGCTGCAACGCGGCATTGGCCGGGTCACGTATCAGGCGATGATTTGCCACACCGTACCAGGGTAGGACGGCGTTTAATAGTTGCTGATGATGGTCCAGACCAAAGCGCCGATACCAGGGTGCTCCCTTCTGCCCATCGTGCACGAGACGGCCGGCCTCATTGCGCAGGGCATGGAGGGCCGTCAGTTGATAGTCAGAAACGGAGGGGTGGGCCACCAGGTCGCGGGCTTTTCCCGCTACCGAAGCAATCTGACTGTAATTGAGGGCAAAGGAGAGCAGCAATCCCGCCGCCCACAGGCCGAGGATCGCCAGCAGACCGCACGCCAGGCCCCGCTCCCACGCCATTCCCACGTGATGCCCGCGTAAACGGCGGCAGTCATCGACGATCCCCTGCCAGGTCGCGGGCAGCGTCAGGAGATGAGGCTGGCTCGCAGGCGAGGTATCAGCTTCCTGATACGGATCCACGGCGCGAGGTTCTGGCAGGCTAAACATCAGGCCTCGCAGCGCAAGCCGCTGCCGCGAGGCGGTCAGCCACGGCGCCAGCTGCCGGCGCCATTGTGCGATCTCCCCGTCGATAAGCTGCTGCCCCAGACGCAGCAGGAAGTCGTGGCGGGTCTCCTCCGCGATCTGGTGCATCCCCTGCTCCCGCAGCGTGGGCAGCATTTGCGCAAGCTGACGGGCGACATCGTCCTCAGTGGCGCGCAACGGGAAGCTAACCCCTACCGCCTGCACCGCGCGGTCAGCCTGCGGCCACTCACTGTCGCACAGTTTCCATAACCAGACCGGGGCGGCATAGCCCAGCAGTTCGCTGATTTTTTCCAGCCCGTGCAGGTCGCTCTCGCTTATCAGCGGCGTCAGGGTGAGAGACGACGGCATCACCCGCACAATCCCGTCCAGAGGACGGCCACGGCGCAGCTTGCGCAGCGCGGCGTATTGCTGACTGTCGGGTTCGGAGAGCAGACTGCCGCCGTAAATCAGAACGGTACGCTGGCCCTCCAGCCAGCGCTGCTGGCGCAGACCAGGCACCAGTTGTTCGATTGCCGCCTCGTCGCCGGTGACTAAAAGCAGGCGGACTTTGCGCCGCCAGCGCAGGCGGTAACGTGCGTGAAGGTGCTTTTTCAGCGGGGCATAAAGGGCTTCGCCCCCGGCAGGCCTGGTGGGTTGCCACACAGGCGCTGCTGAAGGCTTAACCTTATCTTTTATCAGCAGTCGAAAGGCCATAAACCCCAGTACCAGCAGGCTGAGTGCCATCCCCCAGATAATAAAGCCCGTAGCGATAAGCGGGCGCAGCGTTTCCCACTGCGTGGCACGATCCATCGCCCACAGCCACCATGCCAGCCCGCCCAGGAGCACCAGAAGCGTGACCGCAGCAATACAGACGATAACCGTAGCCGCCACAGAGATAGCTACAGGTTTATTGACGTTGTCCATCAGGTTTTACAATTCCAATTGCGAGGGTATTCAAGGGATCGCGGGCTAGCCAGCCACACGGTTGTTGGTAGTGCGCGGCGTAGATCGCCGCCAGCGACAGAACGGTCAAGCCTTCCATCTCGCCGATGTCTCCCCAACAGGCATCCTGGCGATACAGGTTGATATCCCAACCGCTGTGCGCCAGCGCTTCCAGTCCCGGCTGAAAAAACAGCGCACAGGCTTCCGGGGGGCCGCTCAGTTCGTTCTGCACCAGCACACGAGCGGCTACAGCAGTCAGGGCCTCCCCTTTTTCTGCGCAATAGGTTTCCCCCCTGGTCAGGTGCACCGGACCGCCCCGTCCGGCGAGCCACAGTACCGCAGACTCTCCGGCGGGTTGCACGGCCCCCGGCTGGGCGACAACCACCTGACATCCGGCGATAAGCACAGTGTCATGGGGGGCAGCTTCCGCCAGAGCGTGTGCTATCTCCGCGAGGCTGGCCTCCCCACGCCAGGCATGCGGGCGTGAGGGTAGTGTCATCTGCGCAACAGTGAGGGTCATCTGTGCACGAAACGCCTGCCAGGCGAGCTCCGTTCCCTGCCAGTAGCAACGCAGCGGCGGCGTAAGCGTTCTTTCACTGCGCTGTCGTTGCCATTCCATCACCAGTAGTTCCGCCAGCCGTTTTTCGCGGGCGATAGCCTCAGAAACTGAAAGGTATGGCGCTCGCAGCGCCCTGCCGCCGCCCTCGTTCTCTTCCTCTGGCGGACGCTGGTGACGGCTTAGCACCCGCAGCCAGTCAGTGGTCGTTTTGCCCATGGGCCCCAGTAACAGACCTTCCTGTAACCCGATCGGCTGCCGATGCTCCGCCCACCATTGCTGTTGTTCGTATGCCACCAGTTGGTCATAGAACCTGGCGTTATGCACGCTCATGCGGTAGTACAGCAGCCGGATCAACCAGCCGGTACCTGCCAGCACCAGAGCCAACAGGATCCCGGTGGCGGCCAGGGCGCTTTTTCCTTCTGACGAGGGAAGTAAAGCGCTGACCCCGCCGCTAAGCAGGACCAGCAGGGCCGAAGCCGATAGCCACCTGGCCGTACCAGGCGGTCGCGCGTCTCTGTACGGGGGATACTCCGGTACCGGCCTCACTGATCAACCCCGCAGTCTGGGTTAGAGCTGACCAGCATGCAGCCGCAGGCGCAGCGATGACCGTGCAGCGCAACCGGCTGGCCATCAATCGTGGTTCGTGCGCTGCCTTCAGCAATGGTCGTCATACCGTGTTTGTTACACTTGACCGGGTCGCCCTTGCAGGCGAACCCCAGACCAAAACACTGATAATGCCCCATCAGCACCCTGCCCCCATACTCCCGCAGGGTATCGCCTTTGCGAATGACTTTATTCATCGGATCCTCCTTATCCGCGTTCAGACCGTTGTCGTCAGAACGTCCTCCAGCCAGCTGGCCGGCAGCGCGGCTTGCCCCCGCGCCAGCTGCTCGTCCGCTTTCCGCGCCTTTTGCTGTGCGACAACGGTTCCCGGCTCGTGGGTAAATGCCCGCAGCTGCTCCCCTCCGGGCAGCTCCGGCAGCGCTTCCCCGGTTATCTGGTCCAGCACCGCCACCTCCAGCGAGCGCACGGCGCCTGTCGCAGCCAGCCCGGCCAGCTTGCCGGTCAGGCGCTTTTGCCGGAAACTGAGCACGACACCCGCGGTCACGGTCGCAAAACCCACCAGGTCTCCGGCGAGCACCAGCGGCGAGAGCGGCTTACTGCAGCGCTCGCTGAAGTAAATCATCCGGTAGCGGAAGTAGCCGGTCCACATCTCGCGCGTGCCGAGCGCGGCATACATAAACCAGGCGCGTGAGTCATGCACCTGATCATCAAACAGCGCCCTCACCAGTCCGGCAGGCTGCTCCGCGTTGCTGGCCTCCCCGGCATCGGGAAAGAGGACGGCCACCCGGGCCTCTCCGTCACGCTTCATGCGCCGGTATTCCTGCGCTTCATCATCGGTATTCAGAATGAAAATCACCGGCTGCAGCACGGTATCCAGCACCAGCTGCGCCAGGTTATCCGGGATACGGTAACCGTCGTGGTAATCCTTTCCGAACTCCTTCGCCGCGTCGAACAGCTGGGTTTGATCCATCTTTGGGTCAAAATCCTTCACGCCCGGCTGCAGAACCAGCTCATCCATCCTGTCAGGAGGCTGGTTTGCTATCTGGTTCTGGCGAGCACTGAGCACCTTCTCCTGTTCTTTATCACGAATCACTTCTGCCGCCTTCCGCGCGGCAGGCAGCGCTTCGGTATTCGTGGCGCGCTGATAGAAGGGCATTTTCAGCATCGAGCCTCTGGCATAGCGGTCGATGCGCCAGGCGGTGATCCAGGCCATCTGCTCAGCAATGACGGTTTCCAGACTGCCGCCGGCGGCAGGTGGTTCGTAGTGAGAGGCTGCTTCGGGATCGAACGTTTTCGGCGTGGTTTGGCCCAGAGTAAGTTCGCGCCAGGCGTTGAAGCGGTTGACTAAAGGAATATCGGTATCAAATTGTTTTATGAGATCAGGGTGCATAGCACGCCATGCATCTTTTTTAAGATCAACAGGCAGCGTGTCGACAGGTACTTTCAGAGGGGCCCCAGCCTGGAAGCTCGCAGAATAAAGATCGTTTAAAACTACCTGAGATAGCAATAAACTGTCATTCTCACCATTCGCTTTCCCCTGATCCCCCGGTGGATATCCTCCACCAATATCCGAGTGCATCCCCGGGTAAACCACCTCAGTGGCACAGGGCGGGTATTTGCCGTTTGCCCGGCGCACTGAGTCCAGCGGAAAGCAGAGACGCTGCTCATGCCCGGAGACCAGGTGAACACATTTTTTTATCAGCCCGCCATAGGTTTCATCATCCGGCAGCTCCATCGTGCCGTCTGCCCAGGACATATGCCCGTCGGCAACCGGCACCACATGCGCCACCCCGACGGAGGCCACCGTATCCAGCAGCCCGAGAAACTCCACGCTGACGGGCAGCTGCATCCCGCCTGTCTGCAGGCACTGCGGCGGTTTTTCACCTTCCGCCGCCGGCGGGGGCAGCAGTTCGCTCAGCCAGCGCACAAAGGTGCGCGCCGCTGCCGCGCCGCGGGAAAAACCATAGACATACAGCTTGATGCCTGTCAGTTTCGGCTTGCCCGGCTCAGGCTGAATAATCAGGGGCTTCAAATCAGAGGCCAAATCATTCAGCAAACGAGTGAACTCTTCATAGCGGTTATGGCTGCCGCCAAACCACAGCCGGTTCCAGCTGGTACCCATTTTTTTGAGGGATTCACGGCTGGCTCCTTCGGACAGCTTTATGCTATTGTTTTCCTTGTCCTTACTCAGGCGCATTAGCACATCAATAATCCGCAGCAGCGCCCAGTTAATCCGCTCCTCACCCTTAACTGCCCCCACCAGACCCATGGTGGAATAGTCCGGGTCATTCACTTCCGGGAACGGGGTGCCCACACCGGGAATATAAAACTTGAAGTATTTTCCTCCACTGTCTTTTACCCCATCCAGCGGCATCTTTTTGGTATCAGTGACGCCGCCGGCGGTACCGTCGCCAATGGTGGCACGAAACAAACGCGCGATATTGGTCGGGTGCTTCGGGTTCGCGATAAAAAAGTCATGATTTAAGTTATTGCCGGTACCGTCGAAAAACAGGCTGATGTGCAGTGTCTTGCAGCACGGCGGCTCCACGCGCCGTCCGGCAGCCAGACACAGTTCCTGGTGATAGCGCCGCTCGTCGCTGTTCTGCTGATGGCAGTTCTGCCCAACCTGCAGCGCCCGGCCCGGCAGACGTCCCTGCGGCGGAAACGGCGGCGGGACCCAGGCGGCATGGGTTTCGGTTATTTCGGACATACGGCGGGCTCCTTCATCCTGACGGGCTCTTTTATCGGGTACGACGGACTGCCGTAGGTGTAACAGCTGGTGGTCACCTTCACGTCATCGCAGGGTAAAAAGTGCACCGTAATGCCGCACACATCCTGGCCGTTATAGTCGGGCAGCGGAACGGTTTGGCTGTGCTGGCGTTTTTGGGCATCAATGTCTGCTATCCAGGCTTTATATTTAGCCCTGTCAGCAAACCCCGGGAAACCCGCAGATGAACCCTGCCCGGTTTCCCAGTCAACGCGCACCGTCATACCCGGCGTCCAGCGGGCGGGCACGCTGAAGCAGCAGCCGCCTCCGCCCCCCTGAAACGGGCCTATTGAATCGATACCCGACTGGCCATTGATACTGAAGTGGTTAATTGCCCATTTGGTGTGGTTGATGGCGTCAATGGTGCCGCCACCGCCGCCTCCGGCCTGTGCGGCAGGCTGCGCGCAGCCGGTTAACAGCAGCAGACCCGCCAGCAGCGGGCTGATTAATGCAGATTTCATCGGACTCTCCCTGTCGGTTTGAGGGTGATTAAGTGAAGGTGATGCCATCCTGAATAAACGAAGGCGGGCTACTTCGGACAGACGGCGGGCTCCTTCATCCTGACGGGCTCTTTTATCGGATAGTTCGCATTTCTCGGTGACCAGCAGCTGGTGGTCACTTTCACGTCATCGCAGGGTAAAAAGTGCACCGTAATGCCGCACACATCCTGGCCGTTATAGTCGGGCAGCGGAACGGTTTGGCTGTGCTGGCGTTTTTGGGCATCAATGTCTGCTATCCAGGCTTTATATTTAGCCCTGTCAGCAAACCCCGGGAAACCCGCAGATGAACCCTGCCCGGTTTCCCAGTCAACGCGCACCGTCATACCCGGCGTCCAGCGGGCGGGCACGCTGAAGCAGCAGCCCCCACCGCCGCCCTGAAACGGGCCTATAATGTCGATCCCCGACTGGCCGTTGACACTGAAGTGGTTGATCGCCCATTTTGTGTGGTTGATGGCGTCAATGGTGCCGCCACCGCCGCCGGCCTGTGCGGCTGACTGCGCGCAGCCGGTTAACAGCAGCAGCCCCGCCAGCAGCGGGCTGATTAATGCAGATTTCATTGGACTCTCCCTGTCGGTTTGAGGGTAATGAAGAGAGGGGTGTACTCAGCCAGACCAGGCTTTTCATTCTGAAGGTCTCTCACTGGTTTTTACGTCGGCAAGCCACTTCTTCATTACCCAGTCTTCACGAGCGTCATCCAGAAGAAGACCCTGGCGTGTCGCCTCCACCATGCCCTGGTAACAGGCCGAAAACAGTGACTGTCTTGAGTCAAACATGCCCGCAGGCGGAGCACAGTGCGACAACATGACGATGACATCGCTGATACACATCAGATGCTCAAGCTGGCGATCGCTGAGTTCTATTTTTGGCGCCTTTTCATCGCGTTCCGGCGGGAGACCACTGCCCTTGATGCCTTTCGCCTGGCCGTCAAGATCCTGCCACGCCCAAAACAGGGCCGGACGCATCAATGGCTCTTGCTGCTCGTCACTGAGAATGTGCGTAAACAACAGCGGAAATACCCGGGTATCGTAAAAGCGTAAAATTCCGCTGCGCCCTTCCTGCAGAATATCCATACACTGCGTGAGCCAGTTCGCTAGCGCCGAAAAGGGCCAATATGTGCAGAACAGGAGCAGCGGCGCCTGGATGGCAAGTTGCTGGCTGATATCCTGTAACCAGCGCATTTGCTCAAGATCATCAAGCGTAAAGCGCGCCACCAGCGGAGCATCATCGACAATAAATGCCTCCGGAAGTCCATGAAAAAGCGACTGCCACTCAACTGACAGCGAATTCAGCGCCGGAATAACGGAAAAATCCACCCCCGCCTGATCGATAATGACATGCAGATAATCCGTTCCGAAAGCCCGACAGGTTCCGGCGACCTCCTCAATCCATTGTCTGGTCATCTATGCCTCCCGCGGCACGAAGCCCTGCGCCAGCGCCTGGGCTTTTTTAAGGCACTCTTTACACACCGATGCCGGTAGCTCAGGCAAGGGAAACGCCTCGCTGACCGGCCCCTGCAAATCATGCTGCCCCTTAAGGCTAATCACCCCCGGTCCGTGGATCTGTACCTCTCCCTGCGGGGTAAGACGGATATATGCGCCGCCGCAACCCAGGGTGATGCCATTTTTAGCCGTCAACTGCAGATGCCCCTGGGTTGACTGGACGGTGATATCTTTTAGCGCGGTCAGCGATAGAATATCGCCGTGCGACTCTACTTGCAGCGGACCTTTGGCGGAGACCAGCCTCATCCCCTCCTGTTGCGCCAGCAGTGAAATAGCCTGGCTGGCATTCAGAGAACAGCGCTGTGCCGTGGTGATGTTGACCTCTCCCAGGCTCTGCAGATACAGCCCGTTACCGCTGTGCAGGAGGGTTGTTTCCGGCGTGACTGCGGCAATCCCCTGCGGGGCCGACATCAGCAATGTCGGCTGTTTAAGATCGCTGGCGCCTGTGGTCAGTGCGCTTAATGGGCCGGTGTTTGGGATAACATTATGATGGGTTTGCGTAATGCTTCCCCATTCCGTGACCTGATTCACCGCACCTTTCAGCAAACTGACCGCCGGCTCCATATCCAGCACCTGCCCCTGAGCCTGCACCTGTCCGTCCGCGCTGATAAATATCCCTTTCTGTGCCCGGATAGCGCCCCAGCTGTCGGTTCTCAGCTCAAAGCCTTCGCCGCGCGGCTGCTTTTCAGCATCCACGAGATGGCCGAGGTTCAGCTGGCTCTTACCGCCGTACTCCGTCGAGACCTTGATATGCTCTTTTCCGCGCTCATCGTCGAGGCGGATTTTGTTGTTGGCCGGGGTGCGCAGGACGTTACGTTTGTCATTGCGGATGGTGACGTGGTCGCCGTGCGCCGAGTCGTGCAGCACGCCCGCGATATACGGCCGGTCAGGGTTACCATCCTCAAAGCCAATCGCCACCTCCGTCCCGGCCAGCAGCGGCAGGTGCAGGCCGTAGGTGTCTCCGGCATACGGCCGCGACTGGCGGACCCACAGGCTCTCGAACCCGGTTTCCCAGCGCGCCCGGTCAAACAGCATATTCACCCGGTAGCGTCCGTGTTTGTCGATATGCCCGTAGGTGTCGTTTTCCCGGGTGCTGGTCACGCGGGCCGGCAGCGTCCCGGCCATCACCGGACGCGCGCCGGGCTCAGGCCGGTAGCCGACGTCCGGGCTGTCCGGTATGCCGGCAAACTCCACCGCAAAGTCGGCATCGCGCCGGGCGTGGCTGTGCATCGCCGTGACGAGCACGCCATCAGCAAACTCCCCGGCCACCTCCTCTCCGCCGGTGACCTTCAGCACCTGTCCCGGGCAGAGCGTCGGGCAGCTGGTGGTGGCCTGCATCCGGGTCTGGCCGTTAAGATAACGCTCATGCCGAAGCCGGGCGTAAAACGCCCCGGACTCCGGCGCCGGATGGCGGTCATGGACATTCCCCGCGGTCAGGTAGTTATCTCCCCAGTGGTAAGCCTCACCAAAGGTAGTGGTCTCCCCGCGGGTGACATCCACCTGCGCGTTCATGTCCGCCGTCGCCTCGCGGTAGTTGTAGTCGCGGGTACTGACCTGCTGCTCCACGACGCGGTGGCGACATGCCATCTCCCACACCGCGTCCACCCCGGCCGACTGCTGCCCTGACGGCGGGACCGAAGGCAACGTCAGCCCCTTCTCATAGCCCTGCTGACTGTCGCAGAACTCAGCGACGTCGATGTGCAGCCGCGTGTCGGCGGTAAACCGAAACCAGATCCCCACCTCACCCAGCAGCCGGGTGATAAAGCGCAGGTCATCCTCGCCGTACTGCATCACCTGCTCGCGTCGCGGATACGTTTTTGTCAGCGAGAACAGAAAATCCTGACCGCGCAGGCCGTGGCGCTCGCGGAGGATTTTTTCCACAATCTGCGGAACGGACTGGTCCTGGTAAATGGCGTTCTGGTGCGAGCGGTTAAGCAGCGCCAGGCGCGGCTGAAGCGTCAGCGCGTAGTGCGTTTCATCCCTGGAGGTACTGAGCCGTTCAAACCCCGTCACCACGCCCTGGATAACCCGCACGGGTTGCTGAACATTGATGCCGAAGCCCTGAGCCACCGGCGCCTGCAGCGTCAGGGAGGCTGCCTTCATCAGCATCATCTCTTTGCTGATGGCATGGTCTGCGCTGGTGAATTCAATACGGTAGCGGAACGGCTGGCTCAGGGCTTCATCGCCCTCGAAGGCCAGCACATCAAGCCCGGCTTCACATCCCTTCACCGAAAGCAGGTGGTGGTTATGGCTGAACAACAACGATTTCACGCTACTCATCGGATATTGTCCCCTCGTCAAACGCCATCACGACGCCTTCCTCTTCGTGATACCCCAGCGTCACCTGGCGCGGTTTCTGCCCCGCCGCCATATGGCTCAATAGCTGCTGACTCAGTGCCGGCAGGATCTGCTGATTCAGCAGACTGTCGACGTTGCGGGCGCCGGTATCCGGCAGCAGGCAGGCCTCGGTCAGCGCGTCGAACAGGCTCTCGCTGAGGGTGGTGGTGATTCCGTAATGGCAAGCCAGACGCTGACTTACCTGCCCGAGCTTCATGCCGACAATGGCGCGCAGCGCTCCCGCCGGCAGCGGACGGTAAATCACCGTCTGGAAGCGGGCCAGCAGCGCCGGCTGGAAGTGGCCGCGCAGCACCGGGCGCAGCAGCTCGTGCAGGTCTGATTCGCTGGCCTCCGGCTGTTCATCCAGCAACTGCATCAGGAGGTCGCTTCCGAGGTTGGCGGTCATCAGGATCACGGTGTTGCGAAAGTCGATTTCACGCCCCTCGCCGTCGCGCATTACCCCCCGGTCGAAGACCTGGTAGAACAGGTTCATCACATCGCGATGGGCCTTTTCCACCTCATCGAGCAGCACCACGCTGTAGGGGCGTTTGCGCACCGCCTCGGTCAGGATCCCGCCCTGGCCGTAGCCGACGTAGCCGGGCGGAGAACCCTTCAGCTGGCTGACGGTGTGCGGCTCCTGGTACTCGGAGAGATTGATGGTGATCAGCGCTTTCTCGCCGCCGAACAGCGCATCGGCCAGGGCGAGCGCCGTTTCCGTTTTGCCGGTGCCGCTCGGCCCGACCAGCAGGAACACCCCTTGCGGACCGTTCTCCGGCGTCAGGCCGGTTTTCGCGGCGCGCAGGCGCCGGGCAATAGCGCTCAGGGCCGCCTGCTGGCCAACCACCCGTTTGCCGAGACTCTCTTCCAGACTCAGCAGCTCCGTCTGCTCATCTTTCATTAGCGAGGAGAGCGGCACGCCGGTCCAGTCGGCAATCACCGTCGCCACGGTGCGGACGTCGACGTCCAGCCCGAGCAGCGGATTGCCCTGCTGGACGGCGATAAGCGCGGTTTGTAGATCGTTAATTTCCGCCTGGCGGGAGATATCGCGGCGACAGGCGAGCAGCGCTTCCGTCAGCTGCAGCTCCTGACCATACTGAGTTTCAAGGGTATCCAGCGCCAGAATAAGGCGGATCTCCTCCTGCTCAATGGCCGCCAGCCGATCGCCGCGGGCGCTGTTGCCCAGCGCAATATCTTCCAGCAGCGCCTGCTTCTCCATTGCCAGCGCGGTGAGCTGCGCCTTCATGCGGGTCAGCGGCTCAGGCACGGTATCCAAACTCATACGCAGGCGGGCGGAAGCGGTGTCGAGTAAATCCACTGCCTTGTCCGGCAGCTGGCGACCGGTGAGATAGCGTCGTGACAGCGTCACGGCGGCGCGCACCGCATCATCCGTGATATGCACGCCGTGGTGGTCGGCATAGCGGGACTTCAGGCCGCGCAGCATCAGGCAGGCGGTGTCGTCGTCCGGCTCATCCACCTTGACCATCTGAAAGCGGCGCTCCAGCGCGGCGTCGCGCTCGAAGTACTGCTTGTATTCACTCCAGGTGGTGGCGGCGATAGTCCGCAGTTCGCCCCGGGCCAGCGCCGGCTTCAGCAGGTTGGCGGCATCCGCGCCGCCCGCCTGATTACCCGCGCCGATGATCGTGTGCGCCTCGTCGATAAACAGCAGCACCGGCGAAGGCGACTGCTGTACCGCCTCAATGATATTTTTCAGCCGCTGCTCGAACTCGCCTTTGACCCCGGCGCCGGCCTGCAGCAGACCGAGGTCAAGGGTGCGCACCGACACTGGCTTCAGCGCGTCGGGGACGTTGCCTTCGGCAATGCGCAGCGCCAGGCCTTCCACCAGAGCGGTCTTGCCCACGCCCGGCTCACCGACGAGGATCGGGTTGTTTTTACGTCGACGGGAGAGAATATCCACCATCTGGCGGATTTCCGTGTCGCGTCCGAACACCGGGTCAATCTGGCCGTCTCTGGCTTTGGCGGTGACGTCGAGAGTGAATTTGTCCAGCGCGTTCTGCAGCGCCGGGTTGAGCCCATCCGCATTCAGTTCGCTGCCCGCAGGACGCCCCACAAATTCCACGTCCCCGCCATGGGGCTGCGCCAGCGCCGCTTCCTGCTGCGCTGGCGGACGTTCGTCGGACTGGGCATCCAGCAAGGAGCGCAGGCGTTCCAGCTGACGCTGGCCCAGCGTTAACAGCGGCCACAGGCCATCGCACTGGATCAGATTCTGTTTTTCAACCAGCGCCATCAGCAGGTGAACACTGCGGATCTGCGCTTCGCCGCTGAGCGAGGCAATCAGCCAGGCCTCCTGCATCAGCCTCAGGGTATGGTCAGAGAGCTGGGGACGATGACGTACCGAGCGCGGCTGTTTATCCAGCCAGCTCAGCAGATCCTGCCACAGCGCATCCATATCCCATTCATAGCGCCGCGCCAGCACCGTCAGATCGCCTTCCCCCTGTTCCAGCAGTTTAAGCAGCCAGTGCTCGGGCAGGATCTCGGCATGCGCCCGGGTCTGGCACAGGGAGGCCGCCCCCTCCATTGCGCGGGCACAGCAGGGATTAAGACGGCGTAACAGGCTGGCTGGATTTTCCATGAGATCCTCTCTTATTGGTTCCGGACACGCTACCGCCCGTCGCTGTTCCTGAACAGGAACCCCAAGCGCACAAGGTCAGGCAGACAGATTGTGTTTTTCTTTGCTGAGAACCCGTATCTCAGGCGTTCAGCAAAAAACGGCGGGCAGAGAAACGCTGCCCGCATCAGGCGATCGCCCGCAATAATCCCCGGCCGCAGAGATAACGATGCGGCCGGGATGAGCGAACGTCGCCTGCGCGCCAGCGGCGCGAAATATGACGGGCAATTACGCGGTGGCGCGTTCGTTCCAGCTATCGGAGTGAATGATGTTGCCGTCTTTATAGGTCCAGGTGATCTTCTCGTAGCGCAGCTCAATCTGTTCCAGATGGTTGTGCTTCTCGTAGGCGGGGTTTTTGATGTCGTGCATCAGGGGATTCACTTTCACCACCTTGACGTTCTCAAGTTTGGTATTGAAATACTCCACTTCCTGGCCGGCATCGTTGATTCGGTACCACTTGAACTCAGCGGATTTCAGGGTCTGGCCGGTGGTCACTGCCTTGTACAGGTAGGGGCTGGAGGAGTCGATCTCCTTGGTGAACAGGAACGGCGTATGAATACGCGTGCCGGTCAGTTTGCCGGTGTTGTTATCGGTCGGGATGTACAGGTTATGCTCCTGGGCCACCACTTCGATACTGCCTTCACGATCCTGAACGTCGACAGACCCTTTAATGTCCGCGCCGCCGTCGTCTTTCAGCCAAAGATAAACAGGAATTGCCATGGAATTACTCTCCATTGTGTAGTGAAGCGCCATCATCCTGGGATGACGCAGAGGGTTGGTCCGGTAACCGGCAGGCGTCTACCTGCGGCACCAGACTGATTTCGACACGACGGTTCAGCGCACGGCCTTCCGGCGTATCGTTTGTTGCAATTGGTCGGCTTTCGCCATAGCCCTGAACGGCAAAGCAGCTGTCCGGCACGTCGCCGGTATCGCGCATCCAGTCGCGGACCGATTCCGCACGTTTCAGCGACAATAGCTGGTTGGCTTTTTCCTCACCCACGCTGTCGGTGTGACCCGCCACCACGATCAGCCACCCGGGCCTGGCCTTAATGTCCATCAGCGAGCTGACCAGCCGCTTTGTCGAACCAGGCTTCAGTACCCATTTCCCGGTATCGAATAGCGACATGCTGTCAAGGCGGATGACGTTCGGCGCGACGTGCTGCACCGGCCTGGGCGGAGGCGGAGGCGGCACGTAACCGCGAATCGCCTCCAGCAACGGCAGGCGAATCTGCTCCCCGTGATACAAGCCCAGACTCAGGCGCAGCGGGACGCCGTTACGCGCCCAGCTATCGAGCAGCGCGGCATCTTCACGCAGCACCCTGACAGCGCTGGCTTTTGGTCGATAATCATCCATCGCAATCCGCTCATAACGGGCAATATCGACGCCCACGCGCTGCAGCAGTTGTCGATTGTTCCAGCCACTGCTGAGCAGCGCGGCGACAGCCGCGAGGGTGAAAATCGCGAGCGCCGCGCGCCAGGCCCTGCCTCGTGGCGTGAGTCCCCGTCCCGCCGGTAACTGCGGCAGGATGAATTCCGGCAAAGCTGAAGCGTCCCCGGTGTCGCTCTCATCTGGCTGCCAGCCAGCTACCCGCGACAGGCCGCTATGTCGGGATAACCACGTCGTCCAGGCCGACGATGCCAGACTTCCAGGCAGCGAGGGCCCGAGGCCCCACAGCACGGCCGCAGGGGTCAGAGGTGGCAGGTCGGTATTCTCTTCCGTCAACACGGCATGGACGTGCTGTTCAGACCAGCCCATCAGGCTGTTCATCAGCACCTGCTGCTCCAGCGCGGCCGCCCCACCGGCGCTTACCCAGGCCGGTACGGAACAGGGGGCGCAGGAGGGCTGCCAGACTTTCACCGCTTCACCCGGTATCGCCGCCTGCCACAACAGGTCGCGACTCATCACGCTGCCCACCTGCCCCTGCAGCGCCAGCGGTACGGCATACCCCGTCTGCTGGCGCAGCTGGCTGAGTTGCCAGCGCAGGGCCAGCAGAGCGCTGGTCAGCGCATCGCTTTGCGCATGCCGCTGCGGGCAGACGCAGAGCAGCACCGACAGCTGAGGCCCCCATTCCGGCCGCTGGCTCAATACCTGGCGCGCGACCTGCTGCAGCTCCTCCGTCTTTTCAACGCGGATCCAGCAGCCCTGTTTGACGACTCGCACCGGTGACGCTGGCGGCCAGACACACGGCAGGTCGCCGCAAACGAGGACCACCGGCTGGCGATAAGCGCCCTCCGGGAGAGGGGCCAGGGTTGATGCGACGTTACGTCCGGTACGACGACTGGCGATGCGCCAGATCCCGATGATCAGGGCCAGCGTGACCAGCAGAATGAGCCACGCCCCCCAGCGGGGAACCGGCAAAAATAGCAGGCACACCAGCGCACTCAGCAGACTGGCCCACAGCGCCAGCCCACGCTGCTGCGCGGGGCTCATTTCACCTCCCCCGGTAACAAGGTCAGCAGCAGGTGATCGAGCCAGTGGTTGAGCCCCCACCACAGGGCGAGTACCACCACCACGCTCAGGCCAATACGTACCGGCCATGGGGCCAGCCAGCCGCTTATCCCCAGACGGGCGCGACTCTCTACCAGTACGGGAGCGGTAGCCGGGCACTGAAAAGGAGGAACACGCTCACCGAGCGCGTTGACCAGCTTCAGGCGCTCGGGGTCGTGGAGGGAGCGAAAGCTGCCAATAAAACCCAGCAGCATCACCCGCTGAAAACAGGTGACCACGGCCAGGTTGGGCGCCGGTTCACGCAACACATCACGCATCCGCTCGCACAGGGTGTCGCCGGCGTCCATGGTGCCGAGGAAGTGCCCCTGCAGCGGAATGTCATACCACTGCAGGCAGGCCTCATCCTCCACGCCGCGCCCTTTCACGGCTTCATCGAGCAGCGCGCACTGGGCGGTGAGAATATGCTGACAGCTGGCGTCATCAAGCCCGCTCGCCTTCAGCTCATGTTGCACGCGCTCGACATCAGCAATACAGCGCTGCCATAGCGTGTACCCTTCCTCATCGCGGAACTGCGGGCCGTGGCGCAGGCTGATAACCTGCAGCCAGGTGTTCTGCAGCAGCGCATCAATATCAATGGACGCGGCGTTGCCGCGTTTAGGCTCATTCACGTTCGTAGTACCGCAAAAAGTTCAAGTTCAGGCTCACCGAGCATCCCCGGGACGTAAAACATACAGGTGCCGCTCTGCAGCATTTCCGTTGCCAGAGGGTGGGACACATCGAGGCTGAAATACTGATTTTCCAGACGCAGCGGGATCGCCGCCGGCACATGACGCAATGGCGTGAGGGGCACCCCTGTCCGCGAGGAGTTGACGATGGCTTTGACATGATCCGGACTGCCCACTTTGCACTGGCGCGGAAACTGCTCCTGCAGTTGGGCGACCGGTACCGACGAACGAACCGACAGGTAGTAATCAGCCCCTTCCCGCAGCCGGGCATCGTGCAGACGCGCCTGCCAGAAGTGCAGCCGGACATCATGCTCCAGGGCAATCGCCACCACCCGCGATGGCAGGCTCGCCTCCAGCAGGTCGCTCAGTAAATCAAACAGCGGCGGAAAAACCGCGTTCAGCTGGTCATGCTGATAGATCGGGACGGCATTCGCCTGATGGGTGAGCGAAAAGGTCAGCAGGCTACCAGCCAGGCGCGCCAGCTCCGGGTAGAGGCGTTCCGGCGGGCTTTGCCGGTAACGCAGAAAGTACCCCAGCACCGGTTCGGCGCTGTTCAGCGCATTCAGCAACCAGAACAGAGAGACATCGGCTACGGCAAAATCAGCCATCCGTTCATTGCTTTCGCGACGCATGGCCATCAGGCGCGTCAGACGAGCCCGGAGCTGGACGAGCAGCTGTTCAAGCTGCGTCGCCAGCCAGCGGCTGCCCTGGATCTGCAGCAGCGGCGGGAGAAACGTCTCGTCGATAAGCCAGGCCCCCTGCGAGTCCCGCTGCAGGCGAACAAGCGGACAGGTCAGGTAATCGCTGTTGTCCTGGTGGGCGAAGCGGAGGGTCAGCTCCGGCTGTATGACGGCAATCTGCCGGGTATCATCCCCAAACTGGTTACGGACATCGCGCCAGCGCTGCCGGAAGCGCACCGGCCTTTCGGCCACCTCCTCCGGCTTCAGACAGTTGCCGCCATTCGCCTGCATCAGGGGCAGCGCCAGCACGATCACCGCCTCGCCGGACGCGCCGTCCAGCGACAGCGCGGACGGCAGCGCATCGGCATTGTCCGTATCAATCATCGTGCCATCCTGGAACCGGACCTGCAGCCTGTGAGCCTGCAGGCGGCCCAGTTTGAGCATCTCTGGTTCGAAGGTCGCCTCAACCACTCCCCAGGGGTGGTTAAGACCCATCCGGGCAATCACTTCCGCAGTCCAGGCTGCATACGCAGCCTGCTGTTGAAAATGCTGAGGCGACACCATAATGCCCCGGCCCCACAACGGACGTTCCGTTTTCATCATCGTCCGAACCTACGCCTTCGCCTTTGGCATCTGGCTAACCAGCGACAGATTGACGTCCATCCCCTCGACCTGGAAGTGCGGCACCGCGTACAGCTTCACGCGGAAGAAGCCCGGGTTATCCTCGATATCTTCCACCACCACGCTGGCATCGCGCAGCGGATGGGAGGCCTGCAGCTCGTCGCCGGGGTCGGTCATTTCGGTCACCAGGCTCCGCACCCAGGTGTTCAGCTCCAGCTCCAGCAGACGCCGGTCCTTGGTGGTGCCGATATTTTCGCGCTGGATCATCTTCAGGTAGTGCGCGATGCGTGACAGCAGGAAGATATAAGGCAGACGCGCGTTGATACGGCTGTTGGCGGTGGCGTCGGCGGTATCGTACAGCGCCGGTTTCTGCGCGGAGTTGGCCGAGAAGAAGCAGGCGTAATCGCGATTTTTGTAGTACGACAGCGGGATAAAGCCCAGGCTGGCGAACTCAAACTCCCGCGTTTCCGGGATCATCACCTCGGAAGGAATTTTCACCTGGTTGCCGGTGCCCAGATCGTACAGATGGATGGGCAAATCTTTCACCGCGCCGCCCGCCTGCGGACCGCGAATTTGCACACACCAGCCGTTATTGACAAAGCTCTTCACCATATTGGAAGCGAAGGAGAACGCCGCGCTGGTCCAGAGATACTTTTCGTGGTCCGGGCCCTTCACCTGCTCGACATAGTTGAAGCTGCGCACCGGCACAGTGTCCGGGCCGTACGGCAGACGACCCAGCACGCGCGGCATCACCAGGCCGATGTAGCGGGCATCGTCGGTTTCACGAAACGCCTTCCAGCGAATATATTCCGCGCGATCGAAGTAGTTGCCGATATCCTTAATGGCAGCCACCTCTTCCATGGTCTCTTTCAGGAAGAAGGCCGGGCCGACGGCGCCGATAAACGGCATATGGGCGGCCGCAGAAACCCGGGAGATATTGCGCAGCAGCGCCACATCCTGCGGGCTGGCGTCGAACTCATAGGCCGAGATCACCGAGCCAATCGGCTCGCCGCCGGGAGTGTCATACTCCGCGGTATAGGTGTGCCAGTAGAGGCCGCTCTGGATAAGCTCCGGCGCGTCCTCAAAGTCCTGGCGCAGATCGTCTTTGGCGACGTCGAGGATCTCCGTTTTGACGTTCTGCCGATAGTCGGTGTTGTCCACCAGCTGTTTGAGGCCGCGCCACAGGGATTCGACCTGCTGAAACTCCTGATGGTGCATCACCGCGTCCAGCTGACGGCTTATCTGGAAATCCAGCTCGGCGATATGGTGGTCAATCAGCGTTTTGTCGAGCTTTTCCACCCGCTGACCGGACTGACGGATGCGTTCCATAAACACCTGCATCGCCGCGGTGAGACGCTCCGCCGCCGGCGCCTCGGAGAGCGCGGCATCGTCCAGAAAGTCGTTGATATCCCCGAGCCGAGACGCCGGGGTGAGATTAATTTTTTCAAACAGCGAGGCGTAAACGCCCTCGCCCGCCCTGTTTTCCTGCAGCGTGGTTTGCCCCTGAATAGGGGCGTTTTCTGTGGTAACAGACATTAGCATTTTCCCGGTTAATCCATTAACAGACTTGCCCCGCACTTATTTCGGGGCAAGCGCACTCATTTCGTCGCGTAATTCCTGGGACAGCGCCGGATCTTTCAGGATTGCCTCAAGCTCTTTTCTGAAAGTGGCGTTATCGAGCAGATTGGATTTGAGATCGCGTAATAAATTACGCATCGCCAGCATGGCACGGAGTTGCGGAATTTGCCGGGCAACCTGCTCCGGTTCAAAATCTTTGATGTCGGTAAAACGCAGTCTGACGTTCTCCTCTTCGCCATTGCCGGCCAGCGTATTCGGCACCGAGAGGTTAACTTCCGGGCTAAATTCCGAAAGTACGCTGTTAAAGTTATTTTTATTGACGTTGATTTTTTCTCTTTCCGATAAAGGCCGGTTTTCCTTACCATGACTAAAATCGCCAATGGTAAGCAGTTTGAGCGGCAGTTCGACCTTCTTTTGCGCGCCGCCGGTATGAAGAGATAATTTGAGATTAATGCGCGCCCTGGGGACTTCATTCTGGAACGTATCAGCCATAGCAGTTCCTTTCCTTAAGGAATAATTATTGAAGATATATTGATGTGAAACGTGACGATGATAAAGCAAAAATGGATTAGCGATCAACTTAACCACCTAATAATTATATTTATTCATAAACATCCCCTTTCACCACGAAAATAAAAGCACCATGAATATCAATATTTAAAATATGGAACAGCCGTCAATGATAAATTCAATAAATAATGCACCAAAGGAATGTTTGCAAAGGATACTATAAGGCGGGCTAAAACATTAAGCGGATGAATAAAGGAAACCATAGAGACGACCGGGGCAATATAATTCGCTCATTATGCAAATTTAGCGTAACAACGCAATAAATTACTCAGAGGGATAATATCTGGCTTCCATCCGATTGCCCCTTCGCGGCGGACGCTTAATAGTGCAGGCGCGAAATCTAAACGGTAACAATATTCTTCTGCTCCCCTTACTCCCCACAAACCGATTTTTTGCGGATAACGAGCCACAGCGCGATGTCGGACAAAGTTGTCGTTAGCAAAAAAACATGAGCCCGGTTACAAGACGCACACGACACCGTCGTCGGCATCCTGAACGGTTCGCATTCTGCAAGTCGCCAGGCTATATCTAAGACACCTTTCGCCCACAACGAGACACAAAGATGAGCAAGAAAATCCTAATGCTGGTCGGCGATTATGCCGAAGATTACGAAACAATGGTTCCTTTTCAGGCGCTGCAGATGATTGGCCACCAGGTCGATGCCGTCTGCCCGGATAAAGCCGCTGGCGACTATGTCATGACCGCAATCCATGACTTTGACGGCGCCCAGACTTATAGCGAAAAGCCGGGCCATCGCTTCACGCTGAACGCTGACTTCGCCGCAGTAAAGGCCGAGAACTACGATGCGCTAGTGATCCCCGGCGGCCGGGCGCCGGAGTATCTGCGCCTGAACGAGGAGGTTATTAAACTGGTACAGGCATTCGACGCCGCGCGTAAACCTATCGCCGCCGTCTGCCACGGCCCGCAGCTGCTGGCCGCCGCCGGTATTCTGCAGGGCCGCACCTGCAGCGCCTATCCCGCCTGCGCCCCGGAAGTGCGTTTGAGCGGCGGGCACTATGCGGATATTGGTATCGACCAGGCGCATGTGGACGGTAACCTGGTTACCGCCCCCGCCTGGCCGGCTCATCCACAGTGGCTGGCGAAATTCGCCGCCCTGCTGGCGGAATAACCATACTGAGCCGGCGTTTTTGTTGAGCCACCCGCTCCCCTGCGGGAATCTATGCCTCAGCGCGGTGTTTAGTCTCGGGTAAACGCGCTGTTGTAAGTTATACCGATGGCGGGGATGCGCCACGATTTACCGCTTATCTTCAGGGGCCGGTTAAAAAACCAGCCCCTGAAAGATTTATCGCTGCCCTGACGGGCATCATCAATTCAGCAACGCGATCTGCTTGACCACTATTTCATTGATTTTATAGATTATTTCAGGAGTTACGCGTTCTTTGATATCGCGGTCAACAAATACCCGAATGCAATATTTGATGATTTGATACTGATTTAACTTATCACCACATTCAATTAACGGTTTTATTTCGTAGCGGTTCTTAAGATCTTTCACCAAAAGCTTAACTTCGGTTTTATCCAGGTCTTTAAAGGCGCAGTCGGAGACAATATCAACGGCAAATTCATGTGGTTTGAAATGAGGCTGTAATACAGAAGTCAATAACCCGGTGAGTTGACTCTTCCACGCCTTATTTTCCTTGTCAGCGATGTTAGCTTTATACACAGAGTGTTTGGCCTCATAGACCTTCGACCATGGGTGTCGGTTAATAATGTCATCAAGTATTTTTTTATTAACCGCCTCGGTATCGCTGATATCTATCCATTCACCAACCTTGTCATTCAAAAAATAATCATCACTGCACGCCAAATAAAACTCCTTCAGCGCGTCGATGAAGCTTTCATCGCTATGGTCAACGATACGGTCGGTAACGTCAGCGATAATGACATTTTGTGGATCCTTGCTTTGCATAATCTCACATAATGTGCTCAACATCGTCGCAAAGGCGCGGTTTGTTTTATGGTAATACACCTGCGAGAAAAGGCTGGAGCGCGCCCCAATAAACTCAGCGATCGAATCAATCCCACTCTCTTTGTAAGCAAGGTACAATTTTCCCTGTTCCTCGACCGGGACAATTGACATAAACAAGCGATTGTAATCGTAGATGCCACACTTGACGCCGGAGAAATAGCCATCTCTGAGCAAGTAATCCATCCGGTCGGCATCGATCGGACAGGAAGAGATGATCGAGGTCATTAACGGCAGGATATCTGTTGCCTTTCCATTAATTTCCTCAATGATCTGTTGGTCACCGTATCTTTTTTCGATGATTTTTAACACATTTTCGATATTTATTTCGTCATCGACCTTACCTTGTTTTCTCAGATCATGATAAATCATCAGGCTGAACAACAGCGAAAGCTGTTCATGTTCAACTTTCTGTTCTGGCTTGCTTAATACATCAATGATTGAATGGTAGGCCGTGGGGAGAACATCGGAGAATTCGTGCTTATCAGGCATAAAACTCTCAAACTGGTGGGATACCGGCCCGTGCCCGATGTCATGCATCAGGGCAGCGAGTCTCAACTCCTGAATGTTGTGTTTTGGTATCTGATCGATATGACCAAACACATGGCCATCATCATATTTCTTTTGATACCGTATCGCATTCAGGCGTAAATTATTGAGTATTTCACTTGATAAATGCAGCACCCCGAGAGAGTGTTCGAAGCGGCTGTGCACCGCAGAGGGAAACACCTTATATAAAAAAGAGTTCTGTTTAATGTTGCGTAAGCGCTGGAAAAGGGGGTGATTGATAAAGGCAATCTCGAGTGTCGTCAAACGAATAGTGCCGTGAATGGGATCAAGGATCTTACTGGTCAATTCATTTTCAAAATCCATATCTTAAATCCTTTCATACGTGCATTAAATATATTTAGCATATTGACTGTTTATTCAACAATAATCTTGCGCATTCAGGCAATAAGGTCAATCACTAATATTTAACGAGCAACGCGGCAGATCATTATTTCCTTATCTCTCCACAGCGTCGCGCTATATCGGCATCCACTGACATATCGATTGACTACGGATGAAAACAGCCCCGGTTTTCTTCGCTCAGATGCGCATTCCCCCGGAAACCTCAATGCGCTGGGCATTCACCCAGCGATGATCATCGGATAACAGCGAGGCGATCATCGGCCCGATATCCTCTGGCAGGCCAGGTCGGCCCAGCGCCGTCATGTTCGCTACCGCCTGAGCGACCTGCGGGTTATCCCGCACCACCCCGTCGCTGAAATCGGTGGCGATGGCGCCGGGCGCCACGCAGTTCACCGTGATCCCGCGACTGCCCAGCTCAAACGCCATATAGCGAGTCAGGGTTTCCACCGCGGATTTCATGATCGCATAGGGCGCCCGGTTCGCCATCACGATGCGGGTGAGGCCGGACGAGACATTCACTATTCGCCCGCCATCGGCCAGCAGCGGCAATAGTTTTTGGCTGAGGAAAAAAACGCTCTTCACGTGGATGCGATACAGCGCATCGAATTCCGCTTCCGTGGCGTTAATAAATCCCATGCCGCTGGCGTTACCGGCATTATTGACCAGATAATCAAATTTATCGGCACCCAGCTCCGTCAGCGCGCCCTGAAAAGCGCTAACAAATGCGTCAAAGGTATCGATTTCGCCGGCGCTGAAAGGCAACGCGATCGCCCGGGCGCCCAGTGCTTCAACCCGTGTAACCACCTCGTTCGCCTCGGCAAGACGCGTTTTGTAGGTCAGTACTACATTTACGCCGCGCTGTGCCAGCGCTTCGACGGTCGCGCGTCCCAGGCCGCGGCTGCCGCCTGTCACCAGGGCGATTTTTGCGCTATTGTTCATGTTTTCTCCTTTTCTCTCTGCTGAAAACATGAGCGATTATAAGCCCCTGAATGCCGACGATAAGACCGCGTTGGGCGACAGGATAGTTTTGCCAGCTGGAACAATGTCATGGATAAACTGGATACTCTGACCTTGTTTGTGCGCATCGTCGAACGGGGCTCATTCAGTGCCGCCGCCGCGGATCTGGGGGTTTCCCGGCCAGTAGCGACCGCGGCTATTAAAGCGTTGGAGGTCAGTCTCGGGGCGCGGCTGCTACATCGTACCACCCGGCACGTACGGCCGACGGCAGAAGGCTCGCTGTATTATCAGCGCTGCGTGTCCATTCTGGCGGCCCTTGAGGAGGCCAACCGCAGCGCCGGGGGGAGCATCTCCGGCACCATTCGGGTAGACGTGGCGGGCAACCTGGCGCGGACCCTGCTGCTGCCCGCGCTGCCGCAGTTTCTCGCCCGCTACCCGGACATTACGCTGCAGATCGGCGAAAGCGAGCGTGACGTCGATCTGGTTCGCGAGGGAGTCGACTGCGTCATTCGCGGCGGCCATCTCCCCGACAGCGAGATGATCTGCCGGCCGCTCGCTGGGTTGCAGGAGATCACCTGCGCCAGCCCGACCTATCTCGCCCGGTACGGCACCCCGCATACGATTGAAGGACTGACGGGCCACGTGATGATCGGGTTTGTTTCATCGCGCACGCAACGTACCTTGCCGCTGAGCTTTACCCAGGATGGCCGTCAGAGCGAGGTCAGTTTGCCCTGTCGGTTGCTGACTTCCGATGCCGACGTCGGCGCCGAAGCGGCAAGGCTTGGCTTTGGCCTGTATCAGGCCCCCTTGCCCCGCCTTGAGGCCGATCTGGCGTCGGGCGCGTTAACGGAAGTGCTCGCCGATTTTCGCCCTGCGCCGCTGCCGCTCTCCCTGCTCTATCCCAGTAATCGGCAGCTCTCTGCCCGGGTACAGGTATTTATCGACTGGGTGACGGCGCTGATGAAGCCTCCCCTGGCGCAGCAGGCATCCGGAAGGCTAAAATAACGTTTGCTATTATTCACGGCACGTGCGTTAATCGTTGAGTCGATTTACCAGACAAAAAGTTATTATCTGAGTACGTGTTCTCATCTCCAGGCGTTATCCCTGATACCACCTTCCTTTGAGCAGTCCCGTTAGTAGTTTGCTTTTTCTGTAAACAGGCCCTGTCAGATCCTTGTCGGCTCCTTAAAATGTCCGCCATCTGACCCAAAACCCGGCTTACCACCAACTAAAATCAGCCGCGTTAATTTTCCTGAAACGACCATTGTCTTTTCAACAGAACATCACCCATACAAGGTTTACATTATGATCGAACATATCCATTTTAGATGCCCATGCTGCCATGGCTCCCAGTACAGAACGTCCCAGTTTGACGTGACGGAAAAAAATCCCTTTGGTGCGAAATGCATTTTCTGCAAATCGGCCATGATGACGTTAGATACTCTTCGCCCTTATCACCTGGGCGCGCTGTCCACCGCTCAGGCCCAGCCATAAGACGGATGAAGAGGGTGAACGCGGGCGGGAAAATTCCCCCGGGGATTCACCTGGGGGCAAGCTCTGTTCCTTCACCTGACGCGATCGTCGGTGGAATGGCGAAGAACGGCATCCGGCAACGCTTTTATCAGGGTCGTCACATTCTCCCCGGAGCGGGTTTCCACATTAAAATAGTCCACCGCGCGCAGAATAAGCCGCAAACCTCTGCCGCTTTCCGCTAACGGATCGACATCGAAGCGCTCATCGCCACGCGCCAGCGCCAGGCGCTCGGCAGGAAAGATCTCTCCCGCATCGATAAAGCGCAGCGTCACGCGGTCATTGGTAGCGAATATTTCCCGGGAGACTGCCGCTTTAAAGGCCACTGCGACGGAAGCATCCAACCGACATGTCACCGGCCAGAGGATCAACTGTCACCAGTCAGCTGCCCGTGACGATCGACTACCGCATTGACAACCATCGCGGCAAACGCGTGGGCGCTAACCAGCATACTGAACCCGTCGCCGCAGCGCAGGCGAGGAGATGGATATCGAATCAGCCGATGCCGCAATCAGTCGTGGATTTTCACCCCCAGACATCCGCGAACGAACTCAGGGTTGAAGTGTTTTACCGCTTCGCCAACATAGCCTAAATCCAGGGCGCTGATTTGCGCCATTTCGTTATCTGTTAATCCGAAATCCCAGATAGCAAAATTTTCTTCAATGCGCTCCTGGCGGGTGGATTTAGGGATCACCGTGACGCCACGCTGCACGTTCCAGCGCAGAACAACCTGCGCAATGGTTTTCTGGTGCGCATCGGCGATCCCCCGAAGCAATGCATCTTGATACGGATTATGTCTGCCACCGCCTAACGGCGCCCACGCTTCAGGCTGAACGTGATAATGCTTCATGGTTTCCAGCGCCGCAGGCTGCGCGAAATAAGGATGCAGTTCAACCTGGTTCACCATCGGCCTGATTCTGACAGTTTCGCAGAAGTTAGCTAACACATGGGGGTAGAAATTGGAGACGCCAATCGCTTTCAGTTTCCCGGCTTCATACGCGTCTTCCAGCGCGCGCCAGGCGCTGAAATAATCGCCCATCGCCTGATGTAGCAAATAAAGATCAAAGTATTCCAGGCCCGATTTTTTTAATGACGCGGCAATCCCGGCTTTCGCCATCCCGGTGTTGGCCATGTCCTGGACCCACAGTTTGGAGGTAATAAACAGCGCCTCGCGGGTACACAGACCTTCGGCGATGGCTTCGCGCACGGCCTCACCCACCGCATCTTCATTATCGTAGACGGCAGCGGTATCGATGAGGCGATAACCGGTGCGAATGGCGTTCAACACCGCCTGCTTACACTCCGCTTTATCGGTCACCTTGAAAACGCCGAAACCCAGCATCGGCATTTTGCGAGCGTTACTTAATACTGAATATTCCACGGTGAAGCTCCCCTCTTGTTAAAACACCATGGTAAGACAGGAACGCGGTCACGATTAGCCTGTCATTCCTGATTTGACTTATGCATTCAATTCATTAATCGCAGTGCGCTGAGATGATCTGATTTTGACAGAGAGCAGAAAAGTCACCCCTGCCGCGCCCAGCAGTAACAGACCGCTCAGTGCAAAAGTGCTGTGCCATCCCAGACTATCAAACACCAGGCCGCCTACCGTTGACCCGAGGGCTATCGATAGCTGGATCACGGCGACCATCAGCCCGCCGCCCGTCTCCGCATCCTCGGGCAGCGTCCGCGCAATCCATGTCCACCAGCCGGTGGGCGCCGCCGTCGCCAGCAGCCCCCACAGGCTTAACAGTACGGCGACCGATCCCGTGTGGTGTCCGGCCAGCAGAAGCGTTCCGGCAATTGCGGCCATTAACAACGGGATAGCCACCAGCGTCGGATAAAATCGGGCATTCAGAACGGTCGTAATAAGCAGCGTGCCGATAAAACCGGCGATACCCATTGTCAGCAATATCAGGGACAGACCAGAAGGACTGACCTGGGTCACCGTCTCCAGAAACGGTCGCACATAGGTAAATAAGGTAAACTGTCCCATAAAGAACAGTCCGCAGGCCAGCAATCCCAGGGATAGCGTAGAAAGACGGAACAGACGCAGCACCGATCCCTGCCGCTGTGGTGCGCGCGGACTTTTCATCGACGGCAGGCTAATGCATTGCCAGACGAAGGCCAGCACCGCCAGCGGGACAAGACATAAAAAGGCGCCGCGCCAGCCGACGGTGGCCCCCAGGTAGCTGCCCAGCGGCGCTGCCACAACGGTGGCCAGCGCGTTGCCGCCGTTAAAGATGGCCAGTGCGCGGGGGACCTGGCGTTGCGGCACCAGCCGAATGGCCGTTGCCGCCGACATCGACCAGAAGCCGCCGATGACGATCCCAATGAGCGCTCTGCCCAGCATATAAACCGGGAAACTGGACGCCAGGGCAATAATCACCCCAGAGGCTGCCATCAACGCCGTGAGCCCCAGCAGCAGCCATTTACGGTCCAGCGATCCGGTAAGACGGGATATCGTCAGGCTGGTCAGTACCGCCAGCGCGCCAGAGAGCGCAATGCCCTGACCGGCTAATCCCTCGGTAATGTGTAAATCACCCGCGATGGGTGTCAACAGACTGACCGGCATAAATTCTGAGGCAATGAGCACAAATACGCAGAGCGTCATCGCCAGGACGCCGCTCCAGTGTGCCCGGGTGTGACCTAATGCAGACATTATTTCTCTCCGACAAGACAAAGCCGCCCGCAGGCGCGTGGCGGCTTTGGGGATGTCTCCGGCACAGGAGATCTATTTCAGGTTGGTTTTAAAAAATTGCGCGAACGTCGCAAAGGGAATTTTGCCCGCGACGTTGTCATAGAGATCGACGTGGTTTGCGCCTGGGACAATCACCAGCGCTTTCTCTTTACTGCCGATGGCCTTAAAGGCATCTTCGGCAAAATAGCGTGAATGGGCTTTTTCGCCGGTCACGATAAGCGTCGGAATAGTCACTTCGCTGGCGTAACTCAGCAGCGGCATATTCATAAACGACAGCGGCATCGTCGCATTCCAGGCCCCGGTTGAATTAACCGAACGCGGATGGAAACCACGCGGCATACGGTAATAATCGAAGAACTCTTTCAGGACCGGGTTGGGGTTGGCGGGCAAGGTTTCCGGCAAAATACGATCGGCAGCGCTGACGTTGCCCTTATCATCAACATAAATGTCATGCCCACCGGGGACGAAGGTGCCGTTTGCCGCATCTTTCCAGCGCTGCACGTTCAGATAGCGCAGTACGGCGCGACGATCGGCAGTGGTATAGCGGTCTTTGCCATCACCCACTCCATGCCCCATCGCGCGGCTCATGTCATACATTACGCTGGTCGCCACCGCTTTGACGCGTGTATCCATCGCCGCGTCGTTCAGGGCCATACCGCCCCAGCCACAAATGCCGAGCAAACCGATACGGTTGCGATCCACCTCTTTTTGCAGGCCCAGAAAGTCCACCGCGGCACTAAAATCCTCGGTATTGATATCCGGTGAGGCCACGTTGCGTGGGTAGCCACCGCTTTCGCCCGTATAGGATGGGTCAAACGCCAGGGTGACAAACCCCTGTTCGGCCAGCGTCTGGGCATACAGGCCGCTGGACTGCTCTTTTACCGCGCCGAAGGGACCGCTCACGGCAATAGCTGCCAGTTTGCGTTCACCGCGATCCTTCGGCAGGTAGAGATCGCCAACTAAGGTTATCCCGTAGCGGTTCTGGAAGGTCACCTTACGGTGATCCACTTTCGAACTCTCAGCAAAAGTTTTGTCCCATTTTTCAATCAGTGAAACAGGCGCATTCGGGTTAGTTGTCTCAGCAGAGCTCATCGTTGTGACTCCAGTTAATGAGGCGCAAAGCAGCATGGCGGGTATCGCGGCTGTCAGTTTTTTGGTGAAAACCGTCATCAAAATTCCCCTAAATAAACGTGATCAATGCAAGTCTTCAGTAGACAACGCTGCTGTGCTTTGTTGTCGTGCGCTTAGTGTAGCCAGCAGTAATGGTTCTGATTAGAGGCTGAAAAATGCTAAAATTAATACCATATTGTTCTAAATGGCATCTGGGTGACGAGGCAGGATAATGGCGAAACGGGAAAACTATAATGACCTTTATCTGTTTATGCAGGTGGTGCGGGAAGGCAGTTTTACCGCCGCAGCGCAACGACTTGGCCTGGCGCAGTCCGGTGTAAGCCGTGCGGTTCGTGAACTTGAAGAGCGGCTGGGCGTTCAGCTTCTGGTGCGTACCACCCGCCGGTTGTCGCTCACTCAGGCGGGTGAGCAGCTCTATCACAATGTCGAATCCGGTTTCGACGCCTTAGATATGGGACTCGCCACGCTGGCCCACTATCGTCAAACGCCCTCCGGTACGGTACGCATCAATGCCAGCCAGCATGCCATTGATAAAGTCCTGCTGCCGAAGCTGGCAGTATTTAAACACCGCTATCCCGATATCAGACTGGAACTGATCAGCGAAAGCCGGTTTGTCGATATTATTGCGCAGCGATTCGATGCGGGCGTGCGTCTGGGCCCGGAAGTCGGGAGTGGCATGATTGCGGTACGCATTTCGCCCGATATGGAGATGGCGGTGGTGGGTACACCGGAACATTTTCGCCGCTACGGCTTTCCACAAACGCCCGCCGATTTAGTCGTCCACCCCTGCATCGCTTATCAGTTCGGCGACGGCAGCCTTTACGCCTGGGAACTTAATGTGGATGGCAAAAAAATTACCCACCCGCCTCAGGGACAGTGGGCTTTCGCCGATAGCTACATGGAGGCCAAAGCGGCGAGGCTCGGTCTGGGGCTGGCCTATGTCCCGGAAGAGCTGATTACCGACGATCTCGCCCAGGGCACGCTTATCCGGGTGCTCCAGCGTTATAGCCAGCGTCTGGAAGGTTCATTTCTCTATTACCCGCACCGCAATGTGTCGCCCGCGCTGAGAGCGGTCATTGATACATTGCGAATGTAGCAAAGGTCGCCTGGATCGTGTTTTGAACTGTGGCAAGAGGTACCTCTATCCGCACTAAATCAAGACTCAATATTCGCAACCTTACGTGAGTCAGCCTCCCTTTGGAACCTGCTTTTTTAATATATCGTTAGCATTTTCAATGGGAAAAAGGATATATCCTTCGTTTTTTTTACATTTTACAACTTCCACATTAATATTATTTCCTCTAATATAGATAACACGGTAACTATCAGATGTTTCAGCGAGATACCTCGCATCTTTCCCTAACTCTGGAATCGTCCAGTACTTATTATTGCATCGAAAAGAGCTTCTGGTATCATAAGGATAAACCTTTTTGGTCACAGCATTAAATAACCAACCTGCGCTACCCAAATAAGAAATATAACTAATGCTAAAAAAAACGCAAGATAAACAAAATATCGAATAATGGATCATCGGAGGCACTTTAATTTTTCTTATCCGGAATAAATCTGTTGTACCTTCTAAAATCATACACCCCACGTGGGAAGTAATCAAAAAAAATGGAATGGCAAACAAAATCGAGAATGACCAACTAATATAAGGAACTTTAGCGATATCAACATCAAAAAACTCTTTAACAAAACCATTTGCAATCATCTTAGAAAAAAACAATATAATCGAGAACACAATAAAAAGGATTTTATTTATTATTTTGACTATCTTTTCTTTTACTCTTGACATACACTAAAAATAATAATTAACAAGCAAGAAAGTAAAATAGCCTGTTGAAATGGCTAAGAGAGCAAGACCATAATTCAAATCACTCCCTGAAAATACTATCGAGCCTGAAACAAAAAAAACCAAGATTAGTACCATCGAGTCTGTAATAATTCTTTTTAGTTTACCTCTTCGTCTGGGAAAGACACCTTTTATTTTCTTTTTTTCCTTAGTTGCAAAGGTCGAAACAGAGTAGAAACTTATAATATATGTGGAAATTGATAACATACCAGTAAATGTTATGATGATGAATAGATCAGTTTCCGGATGCTTCCTGGCATAGATCAAACTAAACAGGATGGCCAGCAATAGATTAAAACCAATCACTAATAGCATAGGTATTGAGCGAAGTATATTTGCCATCATTAATTTCCTTCTTTAACAAATAATATTGCAGACAGTTATAACAGAAATAGTTTCCTCTCGTCTATTCTATGGTGCTACCTAACATACCGGACATATGAAATCAATGTACATTGTTAGTAATTCAGGATTACAGAAAACTGGTATTTTCACTTAAGTCGATCTTCGGTGCGACCAGTTACTGAACATATAATATGCAAAGAACAGCTTTTTTATATATCTCGAACATGAAATATTATTTATTTCTGGTTCATCATTATAGGAAAGACGATATTAATTTTTAAGATCTGGCATAGATTAAAGCACCAAATTCTCAATTGGCTAATTTACTTATTAATAAATAACTGGCGCGGCAAGACGCGCCAGCTCGGGGATCAGCGATGGTTGCCTGACATTATCAGGCAACCAGTACCGGTTAGTGCTTCACGATATACATGGTACGGCTGTAGGCCACATCTTCCGGGTTGGTGATCGGGTAGCCTTTCAGCCACGGCTTAATCAATCGGCCGTTAGTGTACTGGTAGATCGGCGCGATCGGCGCTTTGACCATAATGATCTTTTCCGCCGCGTTGTAATCGTCGTTACGCGCTTTGGCCGAATTCTCTACCGCCGCCTGGGCGAGGATTTTGTCATACGCCGGATCGTTAAAGCGTGAGATATTTCCGCTGTGGGTGGAGGTCAGCAGCGACAGGAAGGTGGACGGCTCGTTGTAGTCCCCCACCCACGAAGCGCGGATCACGTCGAAATTGCCGGTGTTACGGCTGTCGATATAGGTTTTCCACTCCTGGTTCTGCAGCTTCACTTCCACGCCGAGGTTTTTCTTCCACATCGACGCCACCGCGATGGCAATCTTCTGGTGGTTCTCAGAGGTGTTATACAGCAGCGTCAGCTTCAGCGGACGATTCGGGCCATAGCCCGCGGCAGCCAGCAGGGCTTTCGCCTGGGCATTAAGCTCAGCCTGACTCATGCTCTCAAACTGTGACGGCTGGGGGGTGAAGCCCGCCGTCACGTCCGGCGTGAAGCGCCAGGCCGGTTTTTCCCCGGTCCCCAGTACTTTCTCCGCCATCACCCGGCGATCGATGGTCATGCTCAGCGCCAGGCGTACCCGCTCATCCGCCGTCGGCCCCTTTTGGGTATTGAAAGCGTAATAGTAGGTACCCAGCTGCGGCGGGGTATACACCTGCCCCGGAATATCCTTCAGCAGTTTCTGGTACATATTTTTCGGGAAAGACTCGGTGATATCGATATCCCCTGCAAGATAGCGCTTGGTGGCGGCGGACTCCTGGTTAATCGGCACAAAGGTGACCTGCTGGATCACCGTTTTGGCGTTATCCCAGTAGTGCGTGTTCGGCACCACCACCAGCTTCTCATTGACCACACGGTCTTTCAGAACATAGGCGCCGTTGCCCACCAGGCTGCCGGGCCGCGTCCAGTTCGCCCCGCTGTCGACATTCGCCTTTTGCACCGGATAGAAGGCAAAGCTGGCGGTCAGGTTGCTGAACCACGGCAGTGGTTTATCCAGCTGCACCCGCAGGGTGTGGGCGTCGACGGCGGTGACTCCCAGGGTCTCCGGCGCGGCTTTGCCGTCAATAATGTTCTGCGCGTTAGCGATCCCCGCCAGCGCCGCGAACCAGGCGAACGGCGAAGTGGTTTTCGGATCCACCAGACGCTGCCAGCTATAGACGAAATCTTCGGCAGTAACCGGCGTGCCGTCGGACCAGCGGGCATTATCACGCAGGGTAAAGGTCCAGACGCGGTTATCGTTGCTCTGCCAGCGGGTCGCTACGCCTGGAACCAGGTTGCCTTTCGCATCCTGATTGACTAAACCTTCAAACAGATCGCGGATCACCTGGATTTCCGGCAGGCCCACCGCTTTGGCGGGATCTAACGAGGCGGGTTCATCTTTGATATGGCGCACTAACAGCTGTTTTTCCGCCAGTACCGTGCCCGGCGGTACGTCAGCCGCCCAGGCCAGAGAAGATACGCTGGCTAACCACAGCGCGCCGCATGTCAAAGCGACAGGATACTTCATAAGATCCCCTTTAAAATGAAAAAAATACCGCCAACAGAGCGATAATTATTTGTTTCATCACCTGAAATTGCAAACGACATATGATAGAAAATTGATGTGCCGTCGGATTTCACGCCTCAGGGAATGGGTTTGATCCCGATACGCTTTTCGCCAACACTAAATAATAACGACACACAGGAAGCCCTATGTCTATTTCACGTCCTCGCCCGCAGCGCGGCGACTTTCCGCCGGGAACCCGGCAGTATGGCAGCTCGGAACTGGGCGCGCCGCTGCTGTGGTTTCCTGCGCCGCAGGCCGACAGCCGTAGCGGGCTGATTATTGCCGGTACCCACGGTGATGAGAATTCGTCGATTGTGACCCTCTCCTGCGCCCTGCGCACCCTGAAACCCGAGCTGCGCCGCCACCACGTGGTGCTGACGGTCAATCCTGACGGCTGTCAGCTCGGGCTGCGCGCCAATGCCCGCGGCGTTGACCTCAACCGTAACTTTCCGGCAGCCAACTGGAAGCAAGGGGAAACGGTTTACCGCTGGAATAGCGCGGCGGCGGAGCGCGACGTGGTGCTGTTGACCGGCGAGCAGCCGGGTTCGGAACGGGAGACCGAGGCCCTGTGTCAGTTGATCCATCAGATTCATCCGGCGTGGGTGGTCTCCTTTCACGATCCGCTGGCCTGCATCGAAGATCCGGGCCACAGCCCGCTGGGTCGCTGGCTGGCCGACGCCTTCTCCCTGCCGCTGGTGGGCAGCGTGGGCTACGACACGCCGGGCTCCTTTGGCAGCTGGTGCGCCGATATCGGACTCCCCTGCATCACCGCCGAGTTCCCGCCGGTCTCCGCCGACGAGGCAACGGAGCGTTACCTGCCGGCGATGACCGATCTGCTGCGCTGGCAGGCTTAAAGATGAAGCACGCCGGTGCTGAACCGCAGCGCCGGCTCAACGTCCACCGCCAGCCATGTCGGGCCGTCGAGGTCAGCGAAGCGCGCCAGCGGCGCCAGAGGGAGCGCGGCGGCGATCCCGCGCGAGGTGCAAAGCATACAGCCCAGCATCCGTTCAAATCCCTGCCGTTCCGCCTCCCCGGCCAGAGCCAGCGCTTCGGTCAGGCCGCCCGTTTTATCCAGTTTGATATTGACCATCTCATAGCGCCCGCGCAGCCGCGGCAGGCTCTCCCGGGTGTGGCAGCTCTCGTCGGCGCAAATCGGCAGCGGATGAACGAAGTTTTCCAGCGCCGAGTCGTCGTCGGCGGGGAGCGGCTGCTCAAGCATCGCCACACCGAGGTCCGCCAGCAGCTGACAGCGCGCCGCCAGCCCCTCGCTGTGCCAGGACTCATTGGCGTCAACAATCAGCGTAGCCTCCGGCGCCGCCTGGCGGATAGCGATTAGCCGCTCACTGATCAGTCGATCGTCGAGCTTCACCTTCAACAGCTGGGCCCCTGCCTGCCACAGCGCCGCGGCGCTGGCCGCCATCTGATCCGGCGTGCCAATGACCACCGTCTGGGCGGTAATCACCCGGTCAGGCAACGCCACGCCCAACAGCTGGGCCAAGGTTTTGCCTTCGCGCCGGGCCTGCAGATCCCATAGCGCGCAGTCAATGGCATTGCGCGCGGCGCCTGCCGGCAGCAGCCGCTGCAGCTGTTCGCGGGTAAGCCCCGCCTCCAGTTGCTCGCCGATCGCCATCACCTGGGCCATGACCGAGGCGATGCTCTCGCCATAGCGGGGATAGGGTGTGCATTCGCCTACCCCTTTCACGCCGTCCTCTTCCAGTTCCACTACCACCACTTTCGCCTCGCTGCGGCTACCGCGGGCGATCACAAAAGGGGTATGGAGCGGCCAGGCTTCCTCATACACTCGCACGTTACGCATTCCCTTGTCCTCTCTGGTAAATGTTAAATAGGGTTTGCCGTGTAGCTGGCGGATGTCATACACTACTCGCGACGTTAACTATATGTAAACAGGAAGATAACCATGTCACAAACCGTGCATTTCCAGGGCAACCCCATTTCTGTTCAGGGCACCATTCCGCAGGCAGGCGCTAAAGCGCAGCCGTTTACGCTGGTCGCCAAAGATCTCTCTGACGTCGCGCTGAGCCAGTACGCCGGCAAACGTAAAGTACTGAATATTTTCCCGAGCATTGATACCGGCGTGTGTGCCGCATCAGTGCGTAAATTCAACCAGCTGGCCGCTGAACTGGACAACACCGTAGTGCTGTGCATTTCCGCTGACCTGCCGTTCGCCCAGTCCCGCTTCTGCGGCGCGGAAGGCCTGAGCAACGTGGTCACCCTGTCCACGCTGCGCGGCGCGTCCTTCCTCGCTGACTACGGCGTCGCCATCGCCACCGGTCCGCTGGCTGGCCTGGCTGCGCGTGCGGTGGTCGTAATCGATGAAAACGATCAGGTCGTCTACAGCCAGCTGGTGAACGAAATCACCGAAGAGCCGGACTACGACGCCGCGCTGGCCGCCCTGAAAGCCTGATAACAGATTGCCCGGGCGCATCGCGCTCGCGGACATTCGAGCTGCCCAGCCCTCGCTCTGCGAGGGCTTTTTATTGCCGCGGCGCATAGCGGGAGATAGCCCGCGCCATCGCCGGGCCGGTCAGCAAAATGGTAAACAGCCGCAGCGTCTGTAGCGCCATAATAAACGACATGTCCGCCCGGGTGCCGGCGGCGATAATCGCCACCGTGTCCAGGCCGCCGGGGCTGGTGGCCAGATAGGCGGTCATAAAGTCCATCTGCAGAATGTGGGTCAGGGCAAGGGCCATCAGGGCGCACATCAGGATCAGTCCGAGTATGGAGGCGATAATCTGCGGCAGCGTCTTGAGCGCCAGCAGAAAAATGGCTTTATTAAACTGGAGCCCCACCGTCCAGCCCAGCACCGCATAGGCCATCGCCAGCAGCCACTCCGGCAGCTCCAGCATCAGCCAGCCGCCGCCCTGGGCCAGCGCGCCAAGCAGCATCGGCAGCAGCATGGCCCCGGAGGGGATGCGCAGCCGCATGCCCAGCCAACAGGCCACCGCCGTCAGCAGCAGCGTGAAAGGGAAATTCAGGGTCAACGATGGAAACCAGACAATATCCTGAGTCATTTCCTGTGCTTCATTGCCCAGGGCATAGCGCACCACCAGCGCCGCCGCGCCGACGACAAACAGCACCCGCAGATACTGCATCAGCGCAACCAGCCGCACATCGGCCCCGTACTCCTGGGCCATCACCACCATTGCCGACGCGCCGCCGGGAGAGCTTCCCCAGGCGCCAGTGGCGCCCGGCAACGCGCTGTAGCGGACCAGCAGCCAGCCGGTAAGGCCGCTTATCGCCAGGGTGGTCAACAGGATCGCCAGCACCAGCGCCCAGTTGTTGAACAGCACGCCAAAAACAGAGGGATTAATCGCCCGGGCGATCATGCAGCCGACAATGGCCTGCGCCGCCAGATAACAGGGGCGAGGGATGCTCAGCTTCACCCCGCGCAGGCTCAAAATGAGACCGGCGATCAGCGGCCCCAGCAGCAGCGCTGCCGGCAGGTGTATTCGTAACAGCAGCGAGGAAAAGAGAACAGAGAGCAGCAGCAATATCAGCCAGTGCCCGATCGCGCGACGCGACGCCAAGATGCACCACCCCGGAAAAAGGATTAAAAAACCAGTATATACAGGTTTGGCCCGCTTTGCAGGCCGGGATGCCGGCGACGTGAGTCGCCAGCCTGGCGGGATTATTCGTCACCCTTTTTCTGACTCAGACCATATTCACGCAGCTTATTGGCGATGGCGGTATGCGACACCCCCAGCCGCTTCGCCAGCTTACGTGTGCTGGGGTAGCTGCGATAGAGCTGGGTCAGCACCGAGCGCTCAAAGCGGCGGGTGATGTCGTCCAGCGACCCTTCCATGGCCTCCTCGCCCACCGGCAGCGAGGCGACGTCATGGTCCGGCAGCAGAATGTCCTGTGGACGCAGCTCAAATCCTTCCAGCTGGGTCAGTGCGCGATAGACGGCATTCTTCAGCTGGCGGACGTTGCCGGGCCAGCTGTAGCGGGTAAGCACCGTACTGAGATCGGCAGAGAGCTTCGGCCGCGGGATCCCCTGCTCGTCGGCAAAGCGGGCCACGAACAGCTCCGTCAGCGGCATGATGTCCTGCGGGCAATCGCGCAGCGGCGGCAGATACAGCGTCAGGACGTTGAGGCGATAGTAGAGATCTTCGCGGAAAAGCCCTTTCTGCACCAGCTCGATCAGGTTTTTCTGCGTCGCGCAGATCACCCGCACATCGACGTGCACTTCATGATCCTCGCCAACGCGGCGGAAGGTGCCGTCGTTGAGAAAGCGCAGCAGCTTGGTCTGCATGCGCGGCGACATCTCGCCAATTTCATCCAGCAGCACCGAGCCGCCGTTGGCCTGCTCGAAGAAGCCCTTCTTGCCCTGCAGCGCGTCGCCAAACAGCTCGCTCTCGACCGCGTCCTCGGGAATGGAGCCGCAGTTGAGCGCCAGATAGGGTTTGCCCGCCCGCGGACTGGCCAGATGGCAGGCATGGGCCAGCAGATCTTTACCGGTGCCGGTGTCGCCGACAATCAGCAGCGGCGCGCTGAGCATCGCCAGCTTGCGCGCTTGCTCCACCACGTGGCGCATTTTCGGCCCCACCGCGAGGATCTGACTGAAAGCGCTGGTATCCTGGCTGGTCATGGTCTGCAGCTGGCGTCCCATGCGCACGGTTGAGCGCAACATCGCCACGGCGCCGGTCAGCACTCGCTCGTTATGCTCGCCTTCCAGATAGACCGGAGTCACTTCCAGCAGGTAGTTCTGCCCATTCACCACCACATGCTCCGCATGCGTCTCCTGCGGGCTGCTCTCCAGCCAGCGCTGAACGTTAAAATCGGCGATCAGCTGGGCCACCGGGTGGTTACGCAGCTTCGCCTGGCTTTGGCCAAACAGAAGGCAGCTGGCGGGGTTCGCCAGTTCCACCCGACCTTTGGTATCCAGCGACAGCACCGGCTCCGGCATCGCTACCAGCAGCGCGCTGAGCGCCAGGTGTTCACGTTCAGACGGCATCCACGGCACGGTGCGCACGTCCGTCACGCCGGCGATACGGCGGATCTCAGCCATCAGGCTGCTGAACGTGGCGAATTCCAGTTCGGCGAAATTGAGGTAAATTCGGCCAATAGGGTCAATATCGATACCGCGCAGGTCAATACCACGCAGCACCAGCAAATCGAGCAATTCACGAGTCAGACCGAGACGGTCTTCACAAAAGACTTCAAGACGCATGGGAGTGTTCACCCTAAAAGTGCCAATGACGGGAGAATAATAGGCCAGGAATGGGTTTTCGGGAAGCTAACTGTCAACAATTATTGACAGTGTGGCGGAAAAATGGGCGCTGTGGCGTAAAGTCAGACGGTCAGTGGTTAAATCACCGGCCAGGCGGCCGGTGAGTCTTGGGTCAGGCGTGGAAAGCAGGCAGCCACTGACGGTTCTCAGCGATCACCTCATCCAACGCCAGTTCGAGCTTCTCGCCGCTGACGATCAGCGGATTCAGCATCAGAGCACGCCATGCGGTGTGGCGGTTGCCGGTGAGCGCGGCCTCGATAGTCAGCCGTTCAAATGATTTCATCAGCTGCAGCAAACGCAGGGTATCTTCCGGGAACGGCGCCACATTGAGAGGTAGCGGACCAGAAGCGGTAATCAGCGAGCTGACCTCTACCGCGCAGTCATCCGGCAGGCCACTGATGGCGCCGTTATTACGCGTATTGACGTGCATGATAATCCGCTTGTCGTTGTAGATGGCATTCATCAGCTCGCAGGCCGCCTCGGAATAGTACTGGCCGCCGCGCCCTTCCAGCGCCTTCGGTTTGACTGCCAGGTGCGGGTCGCGGTACTGGTCAAACAAGATTTTTTCCAGCTGCTTAACCACTTCCCCGCGGGTTCCTTCGCCGCCCGCCTCCGCCAGCTCCTGGCGCAGCAGATCGTCTTTCATGTAGTAATAACGCAGATAGGCGCAGGGGATCATGCCTAAGCCCTGCAGCAGATGCGACGGCCAACGGAACGGCGGAATGTTGCGCGGCACCAGCGGATCCCGACCGGCGTTGATCTCGGCTATCACCTCCGGCAGCCATTCTTTACCTTTGTGCAGGATCTGGCGCACGAAGATAAAGTGGTTCAGGCCGGCGACCTGCATCACCACCTCTTTTTCGTCAGCGCATTGCAGCAGAGTGGTTATCCCTTTTTGCATAATCACCGGCACGTTACACAGGCCGACGGCTTTGATGCGGCTGTGGCGCAGGATCGCTTCGGTCACCATCCCCGACGGGTTGGTAAAGTTCAGCAGCCAGGCGTCGGGACACAGTCGCTCCATATCGGCAGCGATCTCCAGGGCGATGGGAATGGTGCGACAGGCGTTGGCGAAGCCGCCAAGGCCATTGGTCTCCTGGCCGATCAAGCCATACTTGAGGGAGATACGTTCATCGCTGATCCGGGCGTCAAGGCAGCCGGCGCGAAACTGCGAGCAGACGAAATCGGCATCGCGCAGCGCGCTTTCCCGGTCAAGGGTGGCCACCACTTCAATAGTCAGCCCGGCTTTGGCGATCATTCGCCGCGCCAGTCCGGCGATAATCTCGACTTTCTCTTTGCCCTCTTCAATGTCCACCAGCCATAGCGAAGCGACCGGCATTTCGTGATAGCGGTTGAGCAAACCTTCAATCAGTTCCGGGGTGTAGCTGGAGCCACCGCCAATCACCACAATTTTGAGTCCTGACATGGTATACCTCGGTTTAGTTACGATATAACTATTTAAAACCGGCAAAACTGGCCTAACAAACGAATTAAATCGGCCTATGCATGAACTCAATTAATGCATAAGGGAGACAATCTGTGCTTGAGCAACAAAGCATCCTTGCGCTGCTGCAGACCTTTGAGGTGACCGCCCGCCACCTGAGCTTTACCCTTGCCGCGCATGAAATGAACCTTACCCAGGGAGCGGTCAGCCATCGGATCCGCAGGCTGGAGATGCACATCGGGTTTCGCCTGTTTATCCGCATGACGCGTAAACTGGCGCTGACAGAGGAAGGTAAGCGGCTGCTGGCGACGTTAAGCCATTCGCTGCGGGCGATTAACGATGAAATTGAGGATATTCGCGATCAGGATCTGCGCGGCACGCTGCATATTGGTATTGCGCCGACGCTGGCCCATCTGTGGCTGATGCCGCGTCTGCCGCGCTTTCAGGCGCAATGGCCGGGACTGAATCTGCAGTTTCGCGTGCGCGCCGGGGTGATGGATTTTAACGAGGAGCGGGTGGATCTGGCAATTTACTACGGCGCCACGCGCTACCCCGATCTTTATCAACAGCGGCTGATGGCGGAAAGTTTGCTCCCGGTCTGCTCCCCGCGTTATCGCCAGCAGTATCGTCCGCTAAGCGGCGGCGACCCGGCGGCGCTCGTCTGGATCCATGCGTGCGAATCCACCGACGTACAGGATCAATTTGCGGAATGGCGCCTGTGGTGCCAGCACAGCGGACAGGCGTTACCTTTTGACGGCCGGTATTACGCGGTGAATAACCACTCGCTGGCCATCGAGATGGCGCTCAATGGACTCGGCGTGGTGATGGGGCGTAAAACGCTGATCCAGCCGCTGCTCGACGCCGGCAGGCTGGTGGCCTTGTGTGAAAATGAAGCGCCCTCGCCCTTTGGCTATGACCTGATTTGTCCGCAGGAGAACCGTTCCCGCCCGCGCTTTCGCGCCTTCAGCGAGTGGCTGGCGGAGGAATGCGCCTAATCGAATATTGCCAGGGTGCGCGTGCCAGAGCTTGACGTCGTAGGCCGGGCAAGGCGAAGCCGCCGCCCGGCAATGTCTCTGAGCGGAGGTTACTTCTCCGGGCGGGTTTTGCTTTTCTGCAGGGTCTCTTTCAACTGCCCAATCAGCTCGCGACGAAAATCGCCGAGTCGCGGTTTATCATCGGCGATCCACGGCAGCGGGCGGCACAGCTCCATCGCCTTGATCCCGAGACGGGCTGTCAGCAGACCGGCGCCAATGCCCTGCGCGGCGCGCGCCGACAGCCGGGCCGCCAGATCCTGCGACATCCAGTCCATCCCCACCTCGCGCACCAGTTCGCTGGCGCCAGCGAAAGCGATATTAAGCAACACCAGGCGAAACAGTCGCAGACGGCTGTAATACCCGAGCTCAATGCCGTACAACGTGGCGATTCGGTTGATCAGCCGCAGGTTCCGCCAGGCGATAAACGCCATATCCACCAGCGCCAGCGGACTGACGGCAATCATCAGCGTCGACTCCGCCGCCGAACGGCTGATTTCCCGCCGCGCCTGGGCATCGAGCACCGGCTGCACCAGCTGCGCATAAAGGCTCACCACTTCACGGTCGCTTTGCGTTTCGTGGATCGCGGCATACCAGCGCTGCAGCGCCGGATGCGACTGATCCAGCCCGGCCTGCTGCGCCAGCTTCTCACAAAAGGCTTTCGCTTTACCGACCGCGTGACTGTGCAGCATATCGCGCGCTTCATCGCGTTCGTGGGCGCGCTGGCGCAGTCGCCACAGACGGCGCCACTCGGTGGCCAGCGAACCGACGCCGGCCCCGACGATCAGCGCCCCGGCGACGCAGCCGCCCAGCGCAATCCAGTCCTGGGTCTGCCAGGCGTTAGCCGTCCATTGCACGCCTTGCGCCACGACGCTGACGCCGAAGATCGCCAGTCCGGCGCTGACCATCCGCCGCCACAGGCTGCGTTTGGGTCGCAGGACCGACTCCACCACCGCTTCCGCCGCCCCCTCTTCCTCTTCGCCGGTCACCAGCCGCGCTGGCGCGAAGTTGTCCGCCTCCAGGGTGTCGAAGGCGCGAGCGCCTTTCAGCGGCGGAATTTTCTCCGCTTGCAGCGGCCCATCAAAATCAATCCGCGGTTTTAACGGTTCGCTCATCGCAGTTTATCTCCAATCAAAAATTCCAGCGCCGCGTCGAGACGAATGTGCGGCAAAGGCCGATCGACATCCATGACCTGCGGACGAAAGTTTTCAAACTGAAATCCCTGCTGCTGCCAGAAGGACTGGCCCGGCAGGCGCGCCGGCACCTCACCGGGATAGATGGTCAACGGCTGGCCGTCGCTCAGGCGATTGCCGCGCAGGGCGGGAATTTTCTCGCCATTCACCTCAATCAGCCCGCTCTGGGTCGCCTGAATGGACGCCAGACCCAGGCAATCCATACTGATCCCTTCAAAGGCGGCGTTCTGCCACGCGTCCTGAATCAGTTGCTGCAGGAGCGACACCATATTGCTGTGCTGATCGATCGTGACGTGATCGGCTTTGGTAGCGGCAAACAGCAGCTTGTCGATAACCGGCGAAAACAACCGGCGGAACAAGGTGCGCTGCCCGTAATGGAAACTTTGCATCAGCTGGGTCAGCGCCAGGCGCATATCGTTAAACGCCTGCGGCCCGCTGTTGAGCGGCTGCAGACAGTCCACCAGCACAATCTGTCGGTCGAAGCGCAGGAAGTGCTCTTTGTAGAACCCCTTCACCACCCTTTCGCAATAGTATTTGTAGCGTTCACGCAGCATGCCGGCGTTGCTGTGTTTATCGGCCTGCGCCAGCTTGGCTTCGCCGACGGCGTCGACGTCGGGCCACGGGAAAAACTGCAGCGCCGGCGCGCCCGCCATTTCTCCGGGCAGGACAAAGCGCCCGGGTTGGATAAAGTGCAGCCCTTCACGCTTACAGGCGTGGAGATAGTCCGTCCAGGCGGCAGCGATATCCGCCAGCCGAGCCTCGTCGGCAGGGGCTAGCGGATCCAGCCCGGCGCATAGCTGCCGCCAGCGGGCCGACCACTCCGCACGCTGGCCCTGCAGGAGCCCGGTCATCTGTCGCGACCAGCTCAGATAATCCTGCGCCAGCATCGGCAGGTCGAGCAGCCACTCGCCCGGATAGTCGACAATCTCCAGATACAGCGTGGAGGTATCTTTAAAATGGCGCAGCAGGGAGTCATTCGAACGGTAGCGCAGCGCGAGACGGATCTCGCTCACCCCGCGCGTCGGGGTTGGCCACATGGGGGGCTGGCCGTACAGCTGGGCCAGCCCTTCGTCGTAGGTGAATCGGGGAATGCCAAAGTCCCGCTGCGGCACGCGCTTGACGCCGAGCAGCCGCTCTTCGCGTGCGGCGCTCAGCAGCGGCAGGCGGGCGCCGGTGTGGATATTCAACAGCTGGTTGACCAGCGCGGTGATAAACGCCGTTTTACCGCTCCGGCTCAGGCCGGTCACCGCCAGACGTAAATGCCGGTCAACCCCGCGGTTGACCAGCGCATTCAATTCAGTTTTCAGTCGCTTCATCGCCAGTCCGTTATGCCCTGAAGGTATGTCTCGTCATCATAAGCTATCTGCCGGGGATAAGCAGGACAACGTTAATCCTTTTGCGCCTTCCCCACGGCGGCATTATTTCATCCCGCGCGTGACGCGGTTGGCCAGCCGGCTGAGCAGCGGCTCCAGCGCCACCGCCAGCAGCATTTTCAGCGGCCGACGCGCGACCGATTTAACCGCCCAGCCGGCAACGCCCGCCGGGCCATAACGCAGCGCGGTCAGCAGCGCCAGCTTACCGACGATTTTCAGACCGGGCTTCACCTGCTGCCCGGCGCGTTGCCATTTGCTATTCATGCGTTGCCTCATTCGTTAAAAACAGGGTTTACAGCTGGCGAAAGCGGCTGCGCAGCGTAAAGGTGTCGGAGGTCACATACCGCTCCATTTCACGCAGACGCTGTTCACCGGAGGCCAGTTCGGCATCCACGGCGGCCAGCAGATCGCCATTGCTCGGCGCTTTATGACCGTACAGCTCGCTGTCCGGTATCGGATCCAGAGCAAAAGTCAAAATGATGTAGGCCACCAGGACAAAGAAAAAGAGGCCGAAAATCATCGCCAGCACGGTAATCAGACGCACCAGCTTCACCGGGACATCAAGATGCTGAGCAATACCCGCGCAGACGCCCTTCACCATCCCGCGCTGCGGGATACGCCACAGTTTTTTATTCAGATCCAGCCCGGCCATTATTTGTCCCTCCAGTTCGGATGTTCGGCGTCCAGGATCGCTTCCAGCGCCTGAATGCGTTCGCGCATCCGCTTCGCGTCATCGGTCAACTGCAGCAGCCGTTGCTGCTCATTTTGCGTCAGACTACCGTTGGCGCCGCGATTGTTGTAGTGCAGCCACAGCCAGACCGGCAGAACAAACAGCACAAACAGCGTCAGCGGAATGGCGAGAAAAAGCATGCTCATGTGTACTCCTTACAGGGGGTGAGCCGCGGCGCAACGCCGCGCCGCGCAATCATACTTACTGGTTGGACTGATTCATTTTGGCTTTCAACGCCGCCAGCTGCTCGCTGATTTCATCGTCCGCTTTCAGTTCGGCAAACTGCTGATCCAGCGTCTGCTGCTTGCCAAAGCGGTGGCTCTCCGCTTCCGCTTCCATCTGATCGATGCGACGCTCAAAGGATTCAAAGCGCGCCATCGCCTCATCCAGTTTACCGCTGTCCAGCTGGCGACGCACATCGCGGGACGAACTCGCCGCCTGATGGCGCAGCGCCAGCGCCTGCTGACGGGCGCGGGTTTCGCTGAGTTTGTTCTCCAGCTCGCCAATCTCTTTTTTCATCCGCGCCAGGGTTTCATCCACCAGTTGCACTTCATGATCCAGCTGAGCGATAAGGTCGGTCAGCTTTTGTTTTTCGATCAGCGCCGCCCGGGCCAGATCTTCTTTCTCTTTGCGCAGGGCCAGCTCGGCTTTTTCCTGCCATTCCGCCTGCTGGGCGACCGCCTGCTCAATACGACGTGACAGCTGTTTCTTTTCCGCCAGCGCGCGGGCCGATGTCGAACGCACCTCAACCAGCGTGTCTTCCATCTCCTGGATCATCAGACGCACCAGCTTTTGCGGGTCCTCCGCTTTCTCCAGCAGGGAGTTGATGTTGGCGTTCACGATGTCGGCAAAACGAGAAAAAATACCCATAATTTCAATCCTCATAGTTCTGGTTTCAGGCATTCACCTGTGGCTTAGCTAATACAAATGGCGTGCCAACTTTTTATCTTATTGATTTTAAACAGGGTGGTTGCGAAACGTGCTGGGCATTGCTACAGTCACCTGGTTAATTACACTACTTAATGGCGAAATTCATCATGGCGCAGTACAAGGATAATCTGCTGGGCGAGGCCAACAGCTTTCTCGAGGTGCTGGAACAGGTTTCCCGGCTGGCCCCGCTGGATAAACCGGTGCTGGTCATCGGCGAGCGCGGCACCGGGAAAGAGCTTATCGCTAACCGTCTCCACTACCTCTCCAGCCGCTGGCAGGGGCCGTTTATCTCGTTGAACTGCGCGGCGCTGAACGATAATCTGCTCGACTCGGAGCTGTTCGGCCACGAAGCCGGGGCTTTCACCGGGGCCAGCAAGCGCCATCCCGGGCGCTTCGAGCGCGCCGACGGCGGGACGCTGTTTCTTGATGAGCTGGCGACAGCCCCAATGCTGGTGCAGGAGAAGCTGTTAAGAGTGATTGAATATGGCGAGCTGGAGCGCGTGGGCGGCAGCCAGCCGCTGCAGGTTAACGTCCGGCTGGTGTGCGCCACCAACGCTGACCTGCCGCAGATGGTCGAGGAAGGTCATTTTCGTGCCGACCTGCTCGACCGCCTGGCCTTCGACGTGGTACAGCTCCCCCCGCTGCGCGACCGGCAGAGCGACATCATGTTGCTCGCCAACCAGTTTGCCATCCAGATGTGCCGCGAACTCGGTCTGCCGCTGTTTCCCGGCTTTAGCGAACGAGCGACCGCGACGCTGCTCGGCTACCGCTGGCCGGGGAATATTCGCGAACTGAAGAACGTGGTTGAGCGCTCGGTGTATCGCCACGGCGACAGCGAACATGAGCTGGACGCGATTATTATTAACCCTTTTCGTCAGTCCCCCGGCTCTCCGCCGGAAGCCGCGCCCGGCGATGAGCTGCCCGCGCTACCGCTGGATCTGCGCGATTTCCAGCTCCAGCAGGAAAAACGCCTGCTGCAGCGGAGTCTGGAGCAGGCGAAGTATCATCAGAAGCAGGCGGCGGAGCTGCTGGGATTAACCTATCACCAGCTCCGCGCGCTGCTGAAAAAGCATCAGCTGTGAGAGGCGCGCGGCAGCAGCAGCGCGCTCACCGCCATCGCCCCCAGACATAAGACGGCGTTAAACCACAGGGCATACTGGGCGGCATGGGCCATGCCCAGCGGTAAAAACAGCGCGAAAAGTGACGCTGTCACGGCGATACCCATCGCCCCGCCCAGCGAGCTGCCCATCTTATAGATCCCCGAGGCGACGCCGATTTTGTTCTCCGGGGCATTGGCCACCGCGGTATCCGTCGATGGCGTGGCGTAGCAGCCCAGCCCGAGGCCAAACAGCACGTTGCTGGCGAACACCACCCCGATATACAGCGCCTTTTCGAGAAAGGTGCAGGATATCAGCGCGATGGCGATAGCGGTCAACACCGGACCGGCCATCATCGGCAGCCGGGCGCCATAGCGCTGCAGCAGCTTCTCGCCGACCCGGATCATCGCCAGGACGGTCACCAGATAGCCGAGGGTCATCATCCCGCTCTCCAGCGGCGTCAGGTGGTGCCCTTGCTGCAGCCAGATGCTGGCGATCATCATGGTGCCAATCGCCCCATTGAGCAGAAAGTTCGACAGCACTGCCGCACCGTAGGCCCGATTGCGGAACAGCGCAAAATCAATCAGCGCCGCCTCGCCTTTGCGCATGCCGTTGCGGATAAATACCGTCCCCGCCGCCAGCGCCCCGGCCAGCATGGTCAACGACAGCGGGCTGCTCCAGCCCCAGCCGTGGCCCTTGCTGATAAACAGATTCACCAGCACCAGCGCAACAATCAGGCTCAGCAGACCGCCGACGTCCAGCTTATGCTGGCTGGCGCTGGCGCTGCGGCTCTCCGGCGTGCCGCGCAGCAAAAACAGCGCCAGCAGGGCAACGGCGATCGAGAAGACGAAGATCCAGCGCCAGCCCAGACCGGTGGCGATAGCCCCGCCGACGAAGGAACAGAGACCGCTGCCGCCCCACGAGCCGATGACCCAGAAGCTGACCGCCCGCTGCCGCGCACGCCCCTCATACCAGGTCTTAATCAGCGCCAGCGTCGCCGGCATAATGCAGGCTGCCGACAGCCCCTGCAGCACCCGGCCGGCCAGGAACAGCCCCGGTCCCTGAGCGACCACCAGCATGGCGCTGCCGACGATACTCAGCCCCAGCCCGAGGGTGGTCATCCGCATCCGGCCAAACTTGTCCGCCAGGCCGCCGCTGGCGACCACGAAGCAGCCGCTGAACAGCGCGCTGAGACTGACGGCCAGAGTTAAGGTTTCAAGAGAGATATCAAGGCTGCTTTTCATCGCCGGCACCACGTTAATCACCGACTGGGCGAACAGCCAGAAGGTTAAAACGCTTAACACAATCCCCACCAGCAGGCGATCGTTGCCGACAAACGGGGTGTCGCTTATTGTGACAGTGCTCATCGCATGGCCCTCCCGTTTCTCGTGATTAGCGCAGATAGCGTTCCGTCAGGCCACACCACAGCGCCGCGCCGGTCAGCAACAGCGCGTCGTTGAAGTCATACCCCGGGTTATGCACCATGCAGCGATCCGGCTCATCGCCAGCGCCGATGGTGAAATAGCTGCCATGCGGGTGCTGCTCCAGCATGAAGGCAAAATCTTCACTGCCCATAAACGGCTTCACCTCGCCCACCTGCTCTGCGCCAAACAGCGCTGTCGCCACCTCCCGCACCATGGCGTTCGTCGCCGGATCGTTACGCAACACCGGACTGCCGTTGACGTGGGTCAGCGTGGCGGTGGCATTGAAGCTCTCCGCCTGGGCCACGGCGATATCATGGATCCGCTGCAGTACGGTCTCGCGCACCTGCTCATTGAGGGTGCGCACCGTGAGCTTCATCAGCACGTGATCGTTAATGATATTGGGCGCATGACCGGCCTGGATGCTGCCGACGGTCACCACCGCCGGTTCAAACGGGGTGATATTGCGCGAGACAATGGACTGTAGCGCGAGGGTAATATGGCAGGCCACCAGCGTGGCATCCACCGTATGCTCCGGCACCGCGCCGTGGCCGCCAACGCCCTTCACTTCAATATGCAGCGTATCCGAGGAGGCCATCATCGCCCCGTCGCGCAGGCCGATCTTGCCCAACGGCTGACCCGGCATATTGTGCAGGCCGAAGATGGCGTCGCAGGGGAACTGGTCAAAGAGACCGTCCTCGACCATTACCCGCCCGCCGTACAGCAACTCTTCCGCGGGCTGGAAAATCAGCTGCAGCGTGCCGGTAAACTGGCGGGTGCGCGCCAGATATTCAGCTGCGTAGAGCAGCGTGGTAGTGTGCCCGTCATGGCCGCAGCCGTGAAAGCGCCCTTCAACCTGGCTTGCCCACGGCTTACCGCTCCGCTCCTGCATCGGCAGGGCATCCATATCCGCCCGCAGGCCAAGGCGTTTTTTCCCCTCGCCGACGCGCAGCGTGCCCACCACTCCGGTGCCCGCCAGGCCGCGGTGAACCTCGTATCCCCACTCGCCAAGCAGTCGGGCGACCTCGCTGCTGGTCTGGTGCTCTTCAAAGCCGATCTCCGGCTGCTGGTGGAACCGACGACGCAGAGCAATAAATTGCGCCTCGTTAACCTGCAATGCTTCTAGCAACGGATGTGTCATTTTTGTTATTCCTGTGTTGTGTTTGCACGACACTTTCGAGTTTATGCGGGTGGCTCAGCTTGCAGGCGCGCTTTTTTGTTTTATATTGACGAAAAATCAATGAGTGTTTTTCATACATATCGGTTATGACAAAAAACAACCGGTTGTTTTTTGTCTACAGAGGAGAGTCATGTGGAGCAGCATTCAGGCGACTTTAGCGTCACCGTACGCGATGTGCGTCAGCTGACCCAGCCGGAAAGCGATCTGCTGACGCTGCTGTGGGTACTGGAGGGAAGCGTAAATCTGGCGGTGGCGGAAGGTGCGTCGCAGCCGCTCGCCGCCGACGGGCTGGCGATCGTTAACCGCAACCGTCGCTGGAGCCTGCGCAGCGCCGGGGCCAACGCCGTGATGATCCTCACCCTCTCCGCCAGCTGGCTGGCCCGCCTCGATAATGCCTTTTTTGCCGTCGATTACCAGATAACGCCGCGCACCCGGGATGCCGATGACGGCCTGCGCCGCCTGATGCGCCAGCTGCTGGTGAGCGGCCTGGTCAATCATCCTGGCCATTACCGACTGGAGGCCAACCGCTGGCTGAGTGAGATAGCGCTGCTGCTGGCCACGCGCTTTAGCCAGCCCATCGCCTCCACGCCCCGGCGCGATACCGAAAAATGGAGCCGGAGAATAGCCAGCGTGGTGGCGCGGATCGACGCTAACTATCAGCGTCGCCTCTCGTTGCAGGAGGTGGCGGCCGCGGAATTTGTCTCCGAGGCCTGGCTGTCACGCTTATTTCGCAAAGAGGTCGGGGTAAGTTTTGTCCAGTACCTCACCGCGCTGCGCCTGCGCCACGCCGCCGACCAGCTATTAACCACCCGCAAAACCGTCCAGCAAATCGCCCGCGAACAGGGATTCGCCAGTACGCGAATGATGAGCGATTTGTTTAAGCGCCAGCACGGCGTGACGCCGCGCCAGTATCGTGAACAGCATCCTCTGGAGCTTGCCCGACCGCGCCCGCCGCAGGCCGATCGCTGGCAGCCGGTGGCGGCCGACCGGCTGTATGCGCGACTCAATGAGCCGGAACCACGCGACCGGGAAAGTCCCCCCCCTGCCGATCAACCCACCGCAGACCCGGGAGATCAATCTGCGCGATCGTCCAGCGCGCCCCGCAGCGCTGCGCCATACCCGGATGGTGGTGACCGTGCGCGAACTGGACGATCTGCTGCGCGCAGATGTGCGCCGGGAACTCGAACAGCTGCACCACGCCCTGCCGGTGTATGCCATCGATATCAACGATCCCTTTCTCAGCAGTCGGCTGTTCGGCACCGGCTGGGACGATCCGCAGATGGCCGGCTACGCCTGCTGGTACAACCTGCAGCAGATTTTTAGCTGGCTGGCGGAGATGGGCTGGCAGGTGCTCCTGCACACCGGCGTCACCACCCGCAGTGACCTGCTGCAGCGCTTCCTGCAACTCGCCGCCAACCATTTTCCGCCAGCCACGCTCAACAGCTGGCGCTTTGTCTGGCACTGGTCGCCGCAGGCCAGCGAAGCTGCGCGCCAGGCCGCCTGGCGGCAGCAGCGCGGGGTCCTTCATCGCCTGCTGCCGCAGCCGCAGCTGGGGATCTGGCACCGCTTTGCTCCCAGCGATCCCGGGAACGATCCGCTGTTCCACTCGCCGCTGCTGGCAGAGGCGGATTTTCTCGCCTGCCAGGCAGATGCCAACGAACAGCTGGATCTGGCCCAGGCAGACAGCAGCCGCCTGGCCTCCAGCGAACATTATCCGCTGCACAAGCTGCGGCAGATCCACAGCGCCCTGCGCCAGCGTCAGCTCAACCTGCCGCTGTGGCTGCTCTCCTGGAATACGCTGACCGGCGATACGCGGGATACCAACGGCCGCTTTTTTCGCGGCGCGCTGCTGATGGATAATCTGCTGGGGGTGGCGGACCAGGTCTGGCTGGCGGGCTTCTGGTTAAATTCAGGCCTCCAGGGCGAAGCTCGCGCCAACGGCAAGCTCGATACCTCCAGCCTGGCGCTGCACTATCTGCACGGCCTGCCGCGCCCGGTTTACTGGGTACTCTGGCTCTGGCGGCGGCTGCGCGGCGAGATCCTGGTTCACGATAAAAACCTGCTGCTGCTCCACCACCAGGGTCACTACCAGCTGCTGCTGCGCAATACGGTGGTCTACAATCCCTGGCTCTCCAGCGAAGCGGCCTTTATCCAGCGCTTCAGCCAGCCCTACAGCGTGCGGCTGCAGGGCCTGGATGGCAGCTGGCGCATCAAACAGCACCTGTTCGATCAGCACCACGGGGCGTTGTTCCCGCTGGTGGACGCCTTTCGCAGCCGCAGCGGCCCTGACGCCGAGGATTATCAGTGGCTGATGCATCAGGCCCGTCCGGCGCTCAGCGTGGATGAAGCCAGGCTCGATGGCTATTGGCTGCGGATCGACTCGCTGCAGAGCAATGCGCTGGTGCTGTATGAATTTACCCCTCAGCTCTCCTCCGGCGCGGATCCCGCCCCCTGAAGTAAACCGTGAATTTTCCGCTGGCTCTCCGTCGTTGCCGGATTAAAGACCAGCAGGGAAAGATCGGGACGGCCCTCCACGGCAAAGGAGGTAAATTCCAGGTCGAGCGGACCCATCTGCGGGTGGTTAATGCGCTTATAGCCTTCTCCATGACCGGCGACGTCATGGCTTTGCCAAAAACGGGCGAACTCGACGCTCTGCTGGCTGAGCTCCGCGATCAACTGGTCAGTTTCTTTCGTGGCGCCCATCCGCGTGACGTCGGCGCGGAAGGCGTTGACGATAAGCTGCCCCACCCTCTGCCAGTCCTCCAGAGTGCAGCGGGCCTCCGGCCGGGTAAACAGGCGGCGCAGCACGTTGCGCTCCGCCAGCGGCAGTTGGCTGTAGTCGGTCAGCACCCTGGCCGCCGGCGCGTTCCAGGCGATGACGTCCCAGCTGGCGGTGCGGATAATCGCCGGAATGGTGAAAGCGTCAAGCACCCGCTGCAGCCGCGGCGTCATATCATCCGTCACCGTCAGACGCGTCTGCGGCGGATGGCCAAAGGCGAGAATAAACAGATGCTCGCGCTCCGGGGTGGTCAGCCGCAGACCGCGGGCGATCCGCTCCAGCACCTCGCGGGAAGGCGCCCCGCCGCGCCCCTGTTCAAGCCAGGTATACCAGGTCGGGCTGATGCTGGCGAGTTGCGCGACCTCTTCGCGGCGCAGCCCCGGGGTGCGCCGGCGTCCCGCCGGGAAGCCAAACGTTGCCGGATCGAGACGCTGGCGGCGGGCGCGGAGAAAATCGCCTAAAGCATGGTTGTCAGAAGTGTTCATCATCTGCCTGTGGGTTCTGCCTGTTAGAATTTATACCCCGATAATGTCTCTACTTTTATAGTATGACATCGCAGGTAGGATATGCCTGAAACCCATTCAGGAGATCCATGATGCGTATATTTCTTACCGGCGCGAGCGGATTTATCGGCTCACGTATTCTTCCGGCGCTGCAGGCGTCGGGCCATCAGGTTATCGGCCTCGCGCGCAGCGAGAGCACCGCACAGGCCCTGAAGGCGGCCGGCGCCGAGGTGCATCGCGGCACGCTGGATGCCCCGGAGTCGCTGCTGGCTGGCGTCGGGAACGCCGACGCGGTGATCCATACCGCCTTCGACCACGACTTCAGCCGCTTTGCCGCTAACTGCGAGAAAGACCGCCAGGCGATCCTGGCCCTGGGCCAGGCGCTGCGAGGCAGCACGCGGCCGCTGGTGATCACCTCCGGCACGCTGATGGGCGACGACGGGAGCGGCGCCCCGGCCCGGGAGTCGTTCTTCAACTCAGCGCACCCCAGCCCGCGCACCGCCTCAGAGCTCGCCGGCCAGCAGTTGCTGGAGGCGGGAGTGGATGTCAGGGTGGTCCGCTTACCGCAGGTGCATGACACCGTGCGTCAGGGACTGCTGACCTGCTATATCGAACGCGCGGTCGCCAACGGGGCGGTAGCCCTGCGCGGCGAGGGAAGCAACCGCTGGTCAGCCGCCCATGTCGATGACGTCGCACGTCTGTATGTCAGCGCGCTGCTTCAGGGCGCGGCCGGCGAGCGCTATCATGCGGTGGCCGAAGAGGGGATCGCGTTACGCGATATTGCCGCGGTAATTGCCCACGGATTAAACCTGCCGCTGACCCACCTGGATGAGTCGCAGGTCGACGCCTGGTTCGGCTGGTTTGCGCCGTTTACCGCCCTTGACCTGCGCGCCAGCTCGGCATGGACCCGCGAGCGCTTGCAGTGGCAGCCGGTTGGCCCCGGGCTGCTGGAGGACTTGCAGAATATGGACTATCATAAAGTGACACTGTCACAATAATCGAAACACGCTCCCCCTGTATCACACCCGACGGGTAAGGCTAGTCGCCCGTCGGGTCATCGGCTTTCTCCCCGCTATACTGAATCTATTCTCTAACGTCCGCACGCCGTCGCCGTTTGGTCAACCGCGGCCAAACAGAGCTGACTGGCGATATCGGCGATAAAAAGTTACCATGTTTCACTATACAGACTCGGTTCCGCGACTATTTTAATCAATTGACTGAATACTATACGCACCCGGTAACCGCATTATCCCTCAGGCTTGTTGAAGGCGGTGGTGAATGTCTATTAATCTTAATAAGATAGAGTTCAGCTCTATAATCAAACAGAAAATATGCGCCTGAAATTGTCATCTCTCCTGGCAGCCGTTTCCCTGCTGTGTGGGCCAGCTTTTGCCGCCCCTGCGCTCCCCGACCGCGCCGATATCCGCGATAGCGGTTTCGTCTATTGCGTCAGCGGCCAGGTTAATACCTTTAACCCGCAGAAAGTCAGCAGCGGCCTGATTGTCGATACGCTGGCCGCTCAGATCTACGATCGTCTGCTTGACGTCGATCCCTATACCTACCGGCTGGTCCCCGAGCTGGCGGAGAGCTGGGAAGTTCTCGATAACGGCGCCACCTACCGCTTTCACCTGCGCCGCCACGTCCCGTTTCAACGCACGGCGTGGTTTACCCCGACGCGGGACTTTAATGCCGATGACGTCATTTTTACCTTTGGCCGTATTTTTAACCGCGACCATCCGTGGCACAACGTCAACGGCAGCAGCTTCCCCTACTTCGACAGTCTGCAGTTTGCTGACAGCGTGGAGAGCGTCCGCAAGCTGGATAATCAGACCGTGGAGTTTCGCCTCAAGCGGCCGGACGCCTCGTTCCTCTGGCATCTGGCCACCCACTATGCGTCAATTACCTCTGCCGAATATGCCGCCCGCTTAACGCAGGACGACCGCCAGGAGCAACTGGATCGCCAGCCGGTTGGCACCGGCCCGTTCCAGCTATCCGATTACCGCTCCGGACAATATGTTCGCCTGCAGCGCCACCCCGGCTACTGGCGCGGCAAACCGTTGATGCCCCAGGTGGTGGTCGACCTTGGCTCCGGCGGCACCGGCCGCCTGTCGAAACTGCTGACCGGAGAATGCGACGTGCTGGCCTGGCCAGCCGCCAGCCAGTTGACGATCCTGCGTGACGACCCGCGCCTGCGCCTGACGCTGCGCCCGGGAATGAACATCGCCTGGCTGGCCTTCAACACCGCCAAGCCGCCGCTGGATAACCCTGAGGTGCGCCATGCCCTGGCGCTGGCGATCAACAACCAGCGCCTGATGCAGTCTATCTACTATGGCACCGCGGAGACGGCGGCGTCCATGCTGCCGCGGGCCTCGTGGGCCTACGATAATGACGCTAAAATTACCGAATATAATCCGCAGGAGGCCCGCGCCCGCCTGAAAGCCCTGGGGCTGGAAAACCTGACCCTCAAGCTGTGGGTGCCCACCAGCTCGCAGGCGTGGAATCCCAGCCCGCTGAAAACGGCGGAGCTTATCCAGGCGGATATGGCGCAGATTGGCGTTAAGGTGATTATTGTGCCGGTAGAGGGACGTTTCCAGGAGGCGCGCCTGATGGACATGAGCCACGACCTGACGCTCTCCGGCTGGGCGACGGACAGTAACGATCCGGACAGTTTCTTCCGACCGCTGCTGAGCTGCGCTGCCATCGCCTCGCAAACCAACTTTGCCCACTGGTGTAACCGGGAGTTTGACGACGTGCTGCAAAAAGCGCTGCTCTCGCAGCAACTCTCCTCGCGGATGGACGCTTACAAAGAGGCGCAGCGGATCCTCGCCCGCGAACTGCCGGTCCTGCCGCTGGCCTCGTCGCTGCGGCTGCAGGCCTACCGCTATGATATGAAAGGCCTGGTACTCAGCCCTTTCGGTAACGCTTCGTTCGCTGGCGTATCGCGGGAAAATACCGAAGAGGTGAAGAAGCCATGATTATTTTTACCCTGCGCCGTCTGCTGCTGCTGCTGATCACCCTCTTTTTTCTGACCTTTGTCGGTTTCAGCCTGAGCTATTTCACCCCTCATGCCCCACTGCAGGGCGCTTCCCTGTGGAATGCGTGGCTGTTCTGGTTTGAAGGGGTGCTGCACTGGGATTTCGGCGTCTCCAGCATTAACGGCCAGCTGATTTCTGAGCAGTTGCGCGAGGTGTTCCCGGCGACCATGGAGCTGTGCATCCTCGCCTTCGGCTTTGCCCTGCTGATAGGCATTCCGGTGGGGATGATCGCCGGCGTAATGCGCAATAAATGGCCCGATACCCTGATCAGCGCCGTTGCGCTGGTCGGTTTCTCGATCCCGGTCTTCTGGCTGGCGCTGCTCCTGACCCTCTTCTTTTCCCTGACCCTCGGCTGGCTTCCGGTCTCCGGTCGCTTCGATCTGCTGTATGAGGTGAAAAACGTCACCGGTTTCGCGCTGATCGACGCCTGGCTTTCGGACTCGCCGTGGCGCCATGAGATGATCGTCAGCGCCGCCCGGCATATGGTGCTGCCGGTATTGACCCTGGCGGTCGCCCCCACCACTGAAGTGATCCGCCTGATGCGCATTAGCACCAGCGAGGTGTATGACACTAACTATGTAAAAGCGGCCGCCACCCGCGGCGTGTCGCGACGCAAAATTCTACTGCGCCATGTGCTGCACAACGCCCTGCCGCCGGTGATCCCGCGTCTCGGCCTGCAGTTTTCCACCATGCTCACCCTGGCGATGATCACTGAGATGGTGTTCAGCTGGCCTGGACTGGGCCGCTGGCTGATCAACGCCATTCGCCAGCAGGACTACGCGGCGATCTCCGCCGGAGTGATGGTGATTGGCGCGCTGGTGATTATTGTCAACGTGATTTCCGATATTCTCGGTGCCATGGCTAACCCACTGAAACATAAGGAATGGTATGCCCTACGATAGCAGCTACGAAATAAACAATTTTGTCAATTAAAAACAATGATTTAAATTTTTAAATTGTGCGATTTTCCTGATTTTAATACACAATTTTGTACACATTGTTTTTGACGTCATCTTCGACAGTCATCAGTTAGATGGCTGTCGGAGTTCCCTTCCTACGTTTCCTCCACACCTTCTATACTTTCAGTCTGAAGACTGGAGGTACCCATGTGCGGACGCTTTGCTCAATCACAAACCCGTGAAGAATATCTGGCATACCTGGCGGATGAAGCCGAGCGCGACATCGCATACGACCCTGAGCCGATTGGTCGTTACAACGTGGCGCCAGGGACTAAAGTTTTGCTCCTGAGCGAACGTGACGAGCAGTTGCATCTCGATCCTGTTTTCTGGGGGAAGCGCGCCGTTTAAACGTGGTTATTAAGCAGAAGGCTTTCATCTAGTCACATCTGCGGCTGATAAAGATCTTGATGATATGCTGTCAACGTCTAGTTGTGCTAACTTGTGAAGCGGATCGTGATTTGATGCGGCAGAATATGGTCGGGAAAGAACCAAAGGAGATAGTTTACAAACTTTTAGCCTAGGAGATCATTTCTTGTGGCATCCGGTATAATTTTGTAGGAAACGCGAAAATTAACGGTTGATACTTAACCAAAGCGATAATGGTATGCTACCAAAAGTGAAGCTACATTTGTTGCAGAATCCATATAACAAGCAAAACGAATGAACCATGCCCCTTCTAAAAACAGCAAAGTCAAGATAATTTTGCATTAACTACAAAATCCTACTTAGTACGAACAAATGCTGTAACTTCAAACCATGGTCATTATGTACTCTAAGTAATGATTGCAATTTGATGAATCTTATACATAATATGCTTGGGATGTTCATAGGAGCAGCAGTATGGGTTTCCATATATCACAATCAATTACGGATGCGGCAACCATTTTAACCATCATAAGTTTTTTCATGACATTATGGGTTATCAGAACGACTAATTTCTTGAAAAAAAAATTCAAAAACAAAGGCAGGCTTCCTGAAATTAAGACTGAAATATCTCAAACTACCAATAAAATATTTAGCATATTAACAAGCCGTGAACTTGATAATAACTGGATTGAGTTTAATCGAAGGTTTTCTATGGAGGTTAAGACTTGCTATCCAGTAATTGATAATTTGCTAAGTAAAGTTGAAAGCGACCAAAAAAATGCGGTTATAAACATTTTAGATTTGATTGCTCCAAAAACTTGCTTCTTCGGAAGACGAAAAGTAATAGAAATTAGCAATAAAGATAAAGCGTGGGATATATACCAAGATTTATCTTCATTAACAGTACATTTAGATCAAATAATGAAAGACATGAGGTGGGACTAATGTTTAAAGACAATGATTTAAATAAGCTTTATGTCAAATTAAGCAGGGAAACATCGGAAGATAAACTTGTATGGAAAATTGTACTTTCAAAAGCTATTTCCACGCTTACTGAGGCGAACGAGGATCGTATCGGCGCGGTTTATACTTGCGATTACAAAGGGAAAAAGCTTGTTATCTACCTGCGAAAATATAAACATTTCTTTGATGATGTGGAGTGGGCATGGATCGAAGAACCCCAACTTGCGATAGTTACTGATAATTATGAAGTTCTTTGGAAAAGCAGGTATTGCGACTCCACTTTAATAAATTTATATGAGATTGTTTCACGACAAGGTTCGGGTTTCAATGATTTAATTGATGACCTAATCCCATAAATAAACTTGCTCTATTGTAGCATTTCTCAGCGAGGGCTTTTACTAAGGCTCTCGTTTCCTTTTATTAAGCAATCACAATAGAACAGTTTCAATAACTTTACTTAATTACTAACAAGTCCTCAAATCTCGTAGTATATCGTGGAGAAAGCAGTTCACGCTTCATCTGCCAGGCAGTCTGGATCCCCTGCCCTGCAAAATACAGCGTTCCCCTGCCATCCTTCGCATTAAGATGATCGAGTACTTCCATAAGCTTTTCACTGTTCTTACGTGGTGCGTTATCATCGAACAGATTCAGTTGCGCTACGCCCTGGCTGTAGAAATCGCCAAGCATCACCCCTGCTTTCTGGTAGCGATGCCCGTCTCGCCATATTGCATCGAGGCATTTCGTCGCCGCGGTGATTATGTCCCGGCTATCCTGGGTTGGCGTAAGAAGCTTTACCGATGCGCTGTTCCCGTAATACGGTTCATTCAGCGCAAAGGGGCTGGTTTTAACGAACGCAGAGATAAAGCGGCAGTACTGATATTCGCCACGGAGTTTCTCCGCGGCACGGGATGCGTATAAGCATATCGCCTGGCGCATCTCTTCGTAGGTGCAAATCCGCTGCCCAAAGCTGCGACTACAGACAATCTCCTGCTTTACCGGCGCGAACTCCTCAAGACCGAGACATGGCTCTCCGCGCAGCTCCCGCACGGTTCGCTCCAGAACAACATTAAAATGCTTCCGAATAAAACGGATATCGGTATCCGCCAGTTGAAGTACCGTGTTAATGCCCATTGTCTCCAGCTTTTTACTGATACGGCGCCCGAGGCCCCAGACCTCATCCACCGGAAGCAAAGCCATCAACTTCCTCTGCCTTTCAAGATTAGACAGATCCACCACTCCTCCGGTCTGTCGCTGCCACTGTTTCGCCGCGTGATTGGCCAGCTTTGCCAGGGTTTTAGTCTGGGCTATGCCGACACCGAACGTGAGGTGCGTCCTGCGCAGAACCGTCTCGCGAATTTCCCTGCCAAAGTCGGTAAGGTCGCGACAATTCCGAACTCCTGTCAGGTCGCAAAATGCCTCATCAATACTGTAAATTTCGCAGCGTGGAGAGAGTTCCTCCAGCGTTGTCATCACTCGGTTGGACATATCGGCATAAAGCTCATAGTTGCTGCTAAACGCGATAATGCCGTGCCGGCGAAACATGTCCTTTTGCTTGAAATAAGGCTCGCCCATTTTGACGAAGGGCTTCGCCTCTTGCGAGCGGGCGATCACACAGCCGTCGTTGTTTGACAGAACGACCACCGGACGCCCTTTCAGGTCAGGACGAAATACGGTCTCGCACGATGCATAAAATGAGTTCACATCGCAAAGTGCAAACATCTCAGCCAGCCGATTTGATGATGTAAGTTACGACCCCGAACACATCGAGAGTATCCTCGCTACCCACGACTATCGGCGAATATGCAGGGTTCATTGGGTTAAGCTGAACCCGCGGATGCAGCTGCAGCTTCTTAACGGTAAATTCCCCATCCACAGCAGCAATAACGATATCACCATGAACTGCTGTCCTTGAGCTATCCACAACCAGAAGATCTCCTTCCCCTATGCCGGCGTCTTTCATGCTGTCGCCGGCGGCTTTGACAAAATACGTCGCACTGGGGTGGTTAATGAGCAACTCGTTCAGATCGATACGTTGCTCAACATAATCCTGTGCAGGGCTTGGAAAACCACATTGCACAAGGTCACTGTACAACGGGATCAGCATGATCTCACGTAACTCAACGGGCGTGTAAAACTGCATAATTGACTCGCTCAGGTTAATGTCGCGGTAGGGATACCCGTTACCGGATACCCCCCGCACAGATCCCGGCGTGC